>Ga0210059_1000363_pt1 | contig 55450 bp, 28 predicted proteins | sample Ectturendosymbi2_FD_188042 | JGI IMG/M metagenome (GOLD analysis project Ga0210059, IMG submission 188042) | Ecteinascidia turbinata endosymbiont from Florida, USA - Sample 2 (SPAdes) (version 2) | ecosystem: Host-associated > Tunicates > Ascidians > Unclassified | place: Key West, Florida... | reverse complement strand
TATAGGTATCTTGTCAATTCAATGCAAAATCAGGCGCGATCGACCAACTGACACTCGGCGATCGACCGGTCGATCGCGATCGACTTGTTGGCCACGCCTGCTGTATATAATCTCGTGCATTGTTGTGACTCTTGTGAGAAATTAGACGGAGTTTCTTTCGCAACAGTGCCTTCACTTCAAATGCTGATACAAATAAAATTGTTTCAGTTTTGTTGTTGACAGAATATTGTTATGTTTTTCAAAACAGTTAACAGTGCATAAGGCAAATATCCAACAAAGTTTTTACTGAATCAAATGCGACAAACAGGCACCAAACGCTGGCGCGTAGTCAGAAAAATATCTTGAAGCCAGGCCCGTAACCAGCTTGGGACACCAGGGTGGGCGAAGAATTTCTGAGAGGGGCTCAAATTTTTTAAACTATGTCGTACACATTTTCCAGGGAGGTGAAAGAAATTTTAGGGGGGCTTTTTCCCCCCTAAGTACGGGCCTGCTTGAAGCATAGGCGAATTTTTTTCATATTGTTTTTCTTTGTTGTTTCCGGAGAAAAGCGCATAACCAAACAAATGCTCTTAGGTTTGTGTAGATACTTTTTCTGGAAAAAGCCATCGTTTTTGAAAATTTGACAAAGGCGCTGGAATCTTCCTCTCCTGCTTGGCTACCAAGGCACGTAGCGTACCGGTACAATCACAAATCGTATGTAATCAGACTGAAAACTGGCAATATGCTGCCCAGTTAATTGCTGAAAATTAATAAAATACTTTGTTTTAAACATAAAATCAAACAAAAATATTGCCCCCATAAAAATGTATTGTGCCCCCCCCAAACCTTAAAACCTGGCTACGGGCCTGCTCTGCAGTAGTGTTGTACCAAATGAACAAATGGTGTTAAGAATGCGTCTGTAATAAACCTGAGGCTCGGCCTCCAACGCCGTTACAAAACGTTCTGTTAAGTAAGTTTCTGTAGCCCAGTGTTAAGCGAAATTTCTGACCTATTATTTTTTGTCAGTTATTTTGCTTCTCAAGAATTAAGTTTGGCGATTACTTTTTTGATGTGTGTTGTATAAATTAAAACTTTTTGGTTAGATGTCAGGTACCCACAACATGCTACAGTACGGGAATAAGTAAAACCAGTGAAAAATATTGGACTTAATCTTAGACTTCAATTATTTTCTTTTTGTAATTGTAACATAAACCCTAACCCGACACATTTACGTAAACACCAAATCCTAAGTTCTAATCATCAGTTTTCTCAGCGTATTTGATATGTTGAATGCTGCTCTGTGCATGCGCATATGGCATGAAGTCAGAAATTTCGCTTGGCACCGGTGATTCAGCCTCCAACGCTGTTGCAAAACGTTCTGTTTTGTCTGTTTTTACCAGCGTTGTGCAAAATGTGTGTGTTTGTGCTATGCACTTCGTGTCTGCGGGTAAAAATACAGTATTATTATAAGTGACCGTTTGCGAAAAAGTTGTACTAAGGTTGAATAAGCACGATGACGTCATCGAGTGAAATTTCATGAAAATTGCCTTCCCCCCGAAATGAAGAGCTGGTTGCGCCCCTGTTCGGATCATAACAAATAGTGACACTGCACAGTACTATTGTGAGATAGAAGGTGCTATAACCCCCTAACCCTGCATTAACAACTTGGATGGAGTTTGCAATGACATTTTGTTCCTGAATTCCTCATCACTGGATGATATTGTATAACATCGTCCAGGGGCGCAACCAGCTTTCATTTCGGTGGTGCAGTTTTCATGAGATTTCATTCAATGGCGTCATCATGCTTATGCAACCGTGGTAGGCTATAACTTTTTCGCAAACGGTCACAGATAAAGTTTTCTTCGCAACATTTCCGAAACTGAGAACTTTTCAATTTTAATCAACATGCAGACCGAACGATCAGGACAGAGTAAGAATTAGTAGCCTAATACAAACTCCTGGTTCCGTCCTGAACTAGTGCACTCATGGCTTTTGTGTGGCAGATGTATAGGCTACCACAGTGAACCTGGTTTGACGTGGCCACAAACTTTTTTAATAACAACTAACATGTCAAGATTTCTCTTATCACTTTGAAAGTTTCAGCAGTTTGCACGGTTCAATAGTACCCTAATGTTACAAAGCTTCATGAGGCCAAATTGTGGCCTGTCTCAGAAAAAAGTGGTACACGAACAAAAGGATAAAGAAATGCCTTAGAAATGCCAACATTTTAAATTATTTACCAAGTTTTGACAATTCCAACACATTTGTGGTTAAATGCCAATCATTTACGAAATTTTCGATCAGTTGGCCTGTTTCAAGATAAATCTTCTAAGGAGATAATTAACCAGTAGGACAAAGAAAAATTCAAATAGGCTAAGTCTTTTCTTAAAAATGATTAGAATATAAAATTTCATTTTTATCAGGCCCGTAAGAAGGGGGCAACCCCCTACAAAAATTTCCGCCCCCCTGGAAAAATATGTTGGACAAATTTTAAAGCTATTGGACATACAGTAGAACTCGTCTAATTCGTCATCTTTTAATTCGTCAATTCGCTTAATTCGTCACTTTTTCGTCGGTCCCGGCAGAATCCCTATCTTTAGTGTACATTTCTGCTCGCCTAATTCGCCATCGTCTAATTCGACAATTCGTCACCTCTTTCTATGCCTGAGAAGCGTTTTGTTCGTGTAATTCGTCATTTGCAGTTTCGCTTTTGATGTCTAAGCAGCTGGTATGTGTGGGAATTCAAACAAATTAAGGATCTTTACCTGAGAATTGCTGCGCCTCGAAATTTGTTTATCGAATTCATACACGAGGTGCGAAGCGCGACAGGACTTCCCATTGAGAGAACGTGGAAAAGTTAATTAAAGATTTGAAAGGTAGTTGATTAAATGGAGGAGTCCAGATAGAGCAGAAGAATTAATTGTTTTATTCAACCATAACGCCATAAACTTGTATTTCACTGCAAATAAGAGCACTATGTATACGAGTTACTATGATGAAGTATACGAGCTTCTACGATAGAGTTTTCACCTGTTTGCCTAATTCGTCACTTCGCCTAATTCGTTGCTTTTTTCTAATCCCCTTGAGGTGACGAATTAGGCAAATTCTACTATAGTTTAAAAATTTTTCCCTCTCTCAGGAAACTCTTCTCCCCCCCTGGTGTACCAAGCTGGTTACGGGCCTGATCTTTATTCTTTGAAAGTTTTCTGCAAATGTTAATTTTGTTATGCAATGTTTTGAAATTTTCGTGGGGGGAAAGTACTCCACCTGGTTGCGCGCCTGACGTCATCACTGCCACAGGCAATGCAGTATATTACGTCAAGTATTGCGCATGTTTTTCCCGAAGCTGCACCGTTCAAAAAACATTTATTTTGTCTGCGCCTAACAGAAAATTTTCATTTCGGTTTTGTATTTGTGTGTTCTGTTCATTTAATTGTTGAAATTTGTCTGCCATGTATGCTGACCTTGCACAGCAGTCATTACTTACAAGGGTAAGTTGTTATAAACCCCATAACTTAAGAAATGCTGTTGACCGGTTGAATTAACACAAGCAATTCCTACATCCGGTAGCAACATGCTTGCAAAAAGTATTTGGTTATCAACAAATCTGGGCTGTGTTAGGAGATAGGTGAATTAAATTTTATGGGCTGGCTAAAATTTTGTCATTAAGCTATTGATAAAGGCTTTTCATCTTGTCACATTAATCTTATTTGAAGCCGTTTTCCATGCAGTTACTTGAGCCAGCAAAACTCAGAGTTATACCCTTGTGTTTTTAGCAAAGTCTTTGAAGAGTGTTCCAAGACACGTTGGGCAAGTTGCTACATTGTGTATCAACTTACCCCACGTCTTTTATTCTAGCTGCATAAAAAAATAACATGACACCAGGAGTGCCACTAGAAAAATAAGATGTCACCAGGTGTCGTGAAGTCGCCGATGATGATCCGTCCTCATCCTAAAGCCAGTCCAAGAGTGAAGCCGTCCCGTCGCCACGGGGGTCTTTTGGGGGCTTAGACCCCCCAAGCAAAGCTCTAAGCCCCCCAAATTGAAATATGAAGCACTATAAATCAGTTGAGTTTTCGCCAGTTTTTAGAATGTCAAGCCCCCCCGCACAAACCCAAATCCCCCCGAAGTAACGCAAAGCTCCCTTATTGAAAACTTTCTGACGACGGTTCTGGAGTGAAGAAGACACCACCATCAAAAAAGCGTCTCTCAATTATCTTGACATCTTCTCCTGCGAAGAGGTTAGGACCACAGAGTTGCAAAAGTTTGTAGTAAATCTCGAGGACCAAGATTGCCAAGCAGAAAAGAAAGCCATGTCTGACTGTCCATGTTTTGTCTGTTGTGACTTCTATATCCTAATTCAACTCCAGGTGAAATGCATACAACGCAACGGTTGCTCACATTTAGTGTGCAGTGATGGTAGTGACCCATATGCTTGTGATATTTGCCAGGATTAAAACGCTGTTGTGATATACAGTACCACTGCACATTTTTGCAGTGACTGAACTGGTCTTTTACAGTGAATGAGTTCTTAAAACTTTGCTTTCTTTTCTATGCAGCTTTTAAGCATGCGTTGCTTTGAACTTGAATGTGTTTGTGGGTAGCAAACTATGCCTGGTGACAGAAACGGCATTTTGAACGTTAAATCTGTTTAACACAGCATATGGCTTCTCGTTTCTCTGATGCACGTTTGTGTTCTTGTAACAGCTTACTCCACGGTGTGTACAATAATAGCCTATTTCCCGTCTATGGGGTCAATTGCCACCACCTAACTTTTCATTAAATAAAAGTTCTTAACGTAGGAATTTCTGTGATTTGTTTGTTGGGTCCATTATCTAAGGGATGTAACAAAACTTGTGAAATTTCTCTTTGCTGCAGGTATTGTACATAGGTAGTTACGTTAAGCGAAAATCGTCTCCCCGGTCTCCTCTACTAGCAGGTTTGCCTAGTCAAATCGTACATCAGTCAAAAACTGCTTTAGTTAAAAACCGTTGAGTGGATGCGATATGTCTTTAAATTACTCAAAGACCACACATATGCGTATCAACAACAACCTATGTCAATCTTGTGATTTTAGGGTAAAAATTAATGACTATGAAATAAAATACAGATTTCCACCAAGTAGTGGCGTAGCAGCACAGCTTGCCGCCCCTGGATTTTGGCGATTGTGCCGCCCCGCATCCTACGCTGTTCAGCACAGTATCACTGCTAAAATATTTTTATGAACGTTGCTCGCAGTGCAAGAATCCAAATGCGTGTTATGTATGCTGATGAGAGAAGAATGCCGTTGCAATATGTACATTTCAACCGGTTAACTAACTTTTTGCAAAGCACGGCATGCAATAGAAGCTTAACGAACGAATAATATCACATTTTGTGAAATAGGAGTGAAAAGGTATCAGGGAGTTTGGAAGATCCAACTGCATGAACGCCCGCAAGATGGAGCGAGTGATTCCCACAAAGAACAGATGCTTTTGAATTTATCTCCTTTATTCTGCATTGTACTCTAGAATGGTTCCTGACATTGTGCAGGCATTGTCATAAGCTTGACCTCTGCACATCATCGTGTCCAAGTCATTTGCATGAAGCTCATTGAGAACAGAATTAGTAATTTATTTGGCCATTTGCCCATGCAGTGGGAAGAAAAACAGACTCCTTTATTTGTGCTTCGCTTTCCTCAACTTTTACGTAACTTACTACAAAAGCCATCTGATCGGTATGAGACACATCAAGAGTACTGTCGAGTAAGATTGAGAAGTATGCTGCTTCCTTTATATCTTTAGAATAAGATTTTTAACTTTTTTCCCAGAAGTTAAATTAACTGGTTTTGTATAGTCGGAGGAAGGTACGTTGGCATGTGTTTTTTCGATACTTGAATATCAGAAAGATATTCGTTCATGACATGATTATATTTGGCAATTAGCTTCATACTTTCAAGAAAGATACCTTGTTTCTTTGAGTCAGATGATTCACGATGGCCACGAAAATATAAATTTTGCTTGCTTAGAAAAAGGATGACGTCAATTATAATACGAAGAATGGCTCTCCATTTCTTTCGTTCTTTATCCATGACAACCTGCATCGCTTTATCAACTGCTTGAATGATGTGAAGTTGCAGTGTAGCTCATTACATTTACCTAAGCAATCTTGATTAACTTTAAAAGTTTCGTGATCAAATAAACATAGATTAAAATGCCAGAAAGTGTTGAACGGTTTGGAAACATATAAATCATTTTCCGACAGAAATAACTTGCAACAGACGCAATATTATCCTGAATCGATTTTTGAATATACCAACCACGATCTCAGAACCACCCAGTGTTTCTCTAACGGGTGCAACTTGGCTCACTAAGGGAGGAATTTTTAATTCCTTGGAGGAAATTTGTTCCAGGGAGGGATTGGGGAAGAAAAGCTGCGGATGAAAAAAACTTAAGTTTTTGTTATTTGTTCATTCAACACACAAAATTAGTTTGGTGTAATGGTTTTTATTTTTTTTTGCAAGTTCTTTAAATTGCTCTGTTGTGAAATTGTTCTTTTGCAATGTTTTAATTTTACTCTGAGATAAAGCTTCAAAAGACGCCTGGAACCACATACAAGTAGTGCGCAATTTTTACAATTGTTTTTTGTGACTTTTGTAAAGGAGGAATTGACAATGTTTGGGTTTGTGAGGGGTAATGTGAAAAAAATTTTGAGAACCACTGATCTAACCCTTTTTTCAGTGTCTTTTAAAAAACATTTCGGTGACAGGCAACTCACAAAACTCGAATCATCGATTACAAATGTCCATCTTTATTCCGATATCTTTCTGGTCCAGCTTTGACTAACTCAACTCTTATATGGTTTATTGGTTCTGGACAAATAGCTACATCAGTGTTTTTCAACCGGGATTCCGTGGAACCTCAGGTTTCAGCGAGTGGCTGCCAGGGGTTCCGCCGAAACAGACCGAAATTGCCTGGGACGAAATTCGCAACTACAGTTTTATGCGGTTGTAGTAATATAGACACTTGGATCATTGCATAAGGTTTCATGAGCAACGCAAACAGTTGTGGAAGGTTCCGCTGCAACAAAATGGTTGAAAAACACGGAGCTACATGACACATTCCGTAAAATTGCTGCATATGCTTTACTTATATTGCTCTCAACATCTGCTTCTTCATTATTTCTAATTCGGCCATACGTTGTTTCTTCCTCAACTTCTGGTATTGATTTACTGGTGCTAGCACTGTTAATCTCGTGCATCTCGTTGGTGAAATGGTGTCCAAAGAGAAGTTTAGGAACTTCAATATAGCGCCCTCATTCTTTTTCATTTCCTCTTACCTAACTTTCTGAAAGAATACTTTCAGAACCAAAGAACACAACCACTTTCTTTCGCTCACTGCATTTGCAGGTTGAAATACTTCACAGATAGTTAAGTTCTGCAAACCAAAAGCTTAATCTATTTCGTGCACACTGTTCGCAAATACCAAACAACTTCACAGAGCATCAAGTCAGGTCGGTGTTACATAGGGCTCCTTTGTGGCATATGCGACTGAGACCTTATCGCAGGTAACAATGACAGCCATACGTAACAATCAAATTACTATTTCGGGTGAAGCAACGTGAATTAAGCGTGTACAAACTTTGGCTAAAGTGCAGTAGTTGTGTGGTTTAAATGGATGCGTTTAACAGAATTACGAAGAAAAACGCTTTGAAATTAGGAAACAGTGATTAAAGAAACCGTGGAAAACTTCGTACTCAGAATATTTTCTACAGCGTACTATTTTAGGCCAATTTTTGCCGCCCCTGGATAAATCCAGAATATCCAAATGGCTGCTACGCCACTGCCACCAAGTACCTACCTTGGGGTGTGCATTGATCAAAATCTTTCTCGGGCTAACAAAGTATTAAACGTCGAGGCTCATTAGTGGCACTTTTACGTGATAATGACAACAAAAAAGGGTCGCCGATTTTCATTGGCGACGCTGATTGTGGGGATTGGGTGCCTTTGAGAGAAAAAAACGTCCATGGACAAGCCTGATGATCAGTACCTGTACAGTGGATGTTACTAATCAGTATTGCAGATGCATCTTCTATAAGTACATCCCAAACCATTGTGAATACTTTTAATGATGGAAGTTTTCACTCAACTCGTTTTCTGCCAAGGTTCAGCTGGACTTCGCAAAAATTTCAGTCATTCATTTTCACACCCACCTTTCCTCTCGAGTGGGTAGCGGGGGCAGCAGCCCCGAGTTTTTTGCACACCTCACCGTTTTCAGTATCCACTGATAGTTCTGCCGGCTCTGAAACCAAGGCCAGTCGGGGATGTAAATCACGCCACCTGCTCCTTGGCCGGTCTCAGGACTTGCACCACCAGCGTTTCGTGGGGCATTCTGGTCAACTTGGCGAGCAATCGCATCAATGACACCTCTACTTGGGAAGAAGTGGCCCGACACTCAGGGGGTTTTACGAATTTCACAGCTGCACACTTTGCAGTGGCGTAGCGAGCCCAAATTTTTGGGACCAAACATTTGGACTTTACGGGACCAACCGTATTTGGTTTGATACACCGCCTCTCGCGGTACAAAACGACAAGATATTGCTAGAAAGTTGAGGGGCACGGTCGCTTTGGCCCACCTGGCACTTTGTCGCCAAATGTCGCACCACGAACTTTTCGCAGAAGTCCCACCTCTGCTGCTTGTACTCAGAACCATATCCAGAAAGTCTTCAATAGGGGGACTTTACGTTTGTGGAGGGGGGTAAAATTTGACAAAAACAACTGGTTTATAGTGTTTCATATTTAAATTTGGGGGCTTGGAGCTTTGGGAAGGATACGGGATAAGCCCACCAAAGCCACGGACTGCATGTACTTGAGATAGCGTCCTTTCGGTCAACGCCAAAGCTCGTGACCATAGGCGAAAACTGAGGATCAGAACCATGTCGGATTGACGAACTTACCGTTTTGTGTGTTTGGCAGCTCTCGTTTTGTCACCACACAACAACGGAGCTTTGTTTTCAGCAACCGCCCGCACTGTTAACCGCACCTCAGCAGTCCAAAGTGTTTCAATCAATCACGTGCGCATTTCGCTGCGTTTCTTATTCCGGTGGAAAACCGCGACGACGCGCGAAATAGATGTGTTCGATTACAGTTTTATTTATTATTTTTAATGTGTCGGTAAATATAAACCACTAAACCACGATGACAATGGACAAACGTTATACCGGTTCAGCCTGGCAAAAAAAGGGGGGATGAGAAACAGTTCGTCGAGAGACGCTCACACTCGAACAAGACGATAAGCGACGGGATGCAGAACACGGAGTGTGGCGCAGTCAAAGGTCGCGACCCTCCCCCGCGAACATCTGTGGAGGAGCGCGAGAGAAGAGCGCGAGACGTTTTTTTCGTCGAACGCGGTTAAGTTTCGCAAACCGACCGACGGTTTGCATCTTATAAATATAGCGACGGGAATGAAAAAGCGATTTCGACAAGTCGAGTCTACCGACCGCCGCGCACGAGCGAAGAAGCAGAAATCCCCCTCCCCCCCAGTCCGAAGTTGCCAATTGCGGAAAATTTTTCAGTTGTTCGATTTCTTCTGCGGCGCGCGGCGCAAAGGAACGCACGCGATTTAAGACTTGTCGATGACGTCAGCGTGACGTCACTTCTGCTCCCTCGCCCCTGACGCCGGCTGAACAAGATGAGGAAAAGCGACAGAATTGCACAAACAAAACGTTCACGAACGCGCACGACGTGCTACCAAGCTGCCGGCCGCCAAACGCCCTCTCCGGTCCGGATGGATGGTCGCTCGCGAAACAAGCTTCAAGGAGGGAGGGAGGGCCGACAGGCGCACATAATCATCACGGATGCGATATGAAATTTCGTTAAATCTGATAAAGCTCGCGAGTTCGGAAAAAAGCAAACGCTCTCGTGGTCGATTTCTCGCCAACACCAGCTTTCGTTGCGTATGTATGTACACCACGTGAAGCGGGGGCCCGTTCGGGGACACTGGGGGCCCGAACAGGCGGGGACACTGGAGGCCCGAACACAAGCGTCATTGCCAGCCAATTGAGAAAAGTATCTACAGAAAGAGGGGTTAATGCCCCGAGCGACGAAACACTGCTAGTGCCTTCATGCCGCGCGCGATACGTCACGATTGATCGATGCCGTTTCGGCTCAAGCCAATCACAATCGAAAAGAGCTTGCGGTCTGTCCAATCAAAATCTAGGGAGGAGTCGTGTGTTTGTACATGTTGCAATCATTGTTCGATTAGTCTTGTCTGCTCTTTGAGAAACACTCCACAGCGGTTGTTGACGGGCGAAGCGAGAGACTCAGCGCGCGCCGCCGCAACACGACTTGGACGTCGCGGGGGGGTCGGTCGTGATCTGGACGCCCGTGTTTGCGGGAGCGCCGCCGCCGTTCTTCGGAAGCTTTTCCGCTGAAAGCAAAAAAGCGATCGCGTGTTAGCGAAGCGCTGGCGCGATCACACAAGCTCGAGTGGAACAATGCCGCGGAGTCACTGTCCACCGGGGGGTGAACTATTACGGAATCTTTTTTCGATGCACGCAATTAACCTGTGAACAGAAGCAAAAGCCGTCTGTAATAGCAAAACGCGAGAAGCTCACAACACATCTTTATCGCGTAGTCGTGCACCAGGCCTCGTGACGTCACCTGTACACGTCATTGAATCCGAGATGTCAACCACAAAAAACAAGAAGGCCGATGGAGTCGATTGCAAAGTTATTATCACTAGCGTTGATTGACCAAGTACATTCCATTTACGTAGCTTTTGTAAACTTTTCGCAACTATCGTGTAATTAAGGTTCATGCAGTTGATCAAAAAAAAGAGGAAATGAATATAAAGACTACGAAAAATCACTGCGAAAAAATTCCCAAGTCTTCAAAGTTGCTTTGTTCGGTTGCACTTGCCTCTGTTACGAAATAATACAACCGCTTGCCCAGCAAACAAAGCCTTGATCAGCAGACACCTGCCTGCAGTTTACATGCCACGAGGCTCACTCCGGATGTGACATCTCATATGATTGTGACGTACAACAACGTACACTGACGAATATGATCTTGTATTAAATGGGGTGATACGTTCAAAAAAGGAAAGCGATAGGAAGTATGGGAAAGGCTACGGCAAGTTTATATTCTAAAGCAGCGGTTCTCAATTGGGGGCGCTCGCAACCCCAGGGAATGCGAGGAGGGACTTCTTGGGGTGCGAACTTCTCTGATAATACAAAAAACAATACATCAAATGGTGCAAAAATGATTTTTCCTTCGGGACGGGATGCGGGCTTCAAAATGAATTGAGAACCGATGTTCTTAAGCATGCCGATGAGAACAGTTGTCATCTGTGTTTTTTTAAGGTAGAGACTTAAATGGTCTCTCAAATTTTTCCAACGGTCTCTCAAAATACACTAGAAACTCGCTTTATTACCACCATCAAAATACACTAAGACCGTGCTTTACGAACATCTCGGTATTCAGATGAAACAGTTTCGGTCTCTCTAAATATCTCAGCGGTCAGCAAGGTCAAACGTTAAAAACCAGGTTGTATTTAAACTGTAATGGAAAATACACGTAATTCTGATTAAATTCGAATTGCCAATTAAATATCAACAAGGCTCTCACCTTGCTGGACCTAAAACATAAGGACGTTAAGGATGAACCTTATCTAAAAAATAAGCAAACATCTTTTGAAAATGGCTTTATTAATGCAAGAAAAACCAAACCATGTATGTGTTAGAAAAGCCATAAATTGTATTTTTCATTGCGAATGGCCAGCTTGAGCAGGCTTTTGTTTTTGGAAAACAGCGCATGCGTCTCAGAGCAACTCAGGTCTAGATGCACTGCAAGTTGCAACAGATTTCACTGCATTTTCAGAGATGTTGTTTCTTTCCCTGGTCCACTGAAGTGAAAACCAGATGTTTCTTCAGTCAAAACAACTTGCTAGTGTAAACCAAGAGGATTGTGTAAAACTCTTAGAAGTGCGATTTAACATCTTTCTCGTTAATTTTTTTCAACACACCGATCAGCTGATGCTGCCCCACAAGATATTTATCCTTGCGCTGCAACATTGAACCCTTGAACGACTTAACATTATGTTTCCCAGTTCTGTATATAAAGCAGCCATCTTTCGCGGAGTAATATCGGCTTTTTGAATATTAACCATGCGCAGCGAAGTAAGAAAGCAGCAACAGGCGATCAAACTGGTTTCAAAAAATTTCCATAATTCGTGGCGAGCGCCAGGGTGAGAGAAAGCACTCTTTTGACTTGTTCCGAAAATTCAATCATCCGCTCCAGTACAGCGTCCCAATGTGTTTCACTGGGTTGGGGTGTGAGTTGGCAAAGTGGAGAACTTGTCATCAATTTGTGTACAGAACTGCTTAAGGCTCAGGCCTTGGCTTGTTTTTGACGTAGCTACAAATCTCGAGCACAATTATTTCTTGTCTACTGTGTGAGACGCTGCCACCTTTTCGCGTGCATTATTAAAAATAGCTGTTGGACTGCAAAATGGAATCAGATGCCTTGTTTGTTCGCTCTTTAACCCTTTCGATGCTGTAGGGTTATTACCCGTGTCGTAGTTCATGGCCACCCGCAAACGCTTTATCAAGGCATCTGCAGGATGGCACCTTACTCAATGCAAAACCGAATTACGTAGCGTTGGCCTGCAGCTCTACGAAACGCGTAGAGTTTAAGCAGTACGGTCAGGAATACAGGTAACTTAAAAGCTATCCATGCGTAAACACAAACTGACAATAACATCTCATAGCTTCCTGGTGTTGAAAAGAACAAAGTAACGTTATTGCAGTTAATGTTCACCACATTTGCACAGGGCACAGGCGACCACAGAAGATGCATTCGAAAAAGCGGCAAGGCAATGCTATGACATCACACGGCGTTCCTCAGAACAATGGGAAAGCCACTCGGGCATAAATTTCGGGGAACGCAAAGGGACGTACCGATAGTCGTGATCAACATGTGATCAAATGCTTTTCACATTTATTAAGTAAAACTGATCATGTTTCCCAGAAATTAGCGCAGTAACATTTTGTTAAGACCCTGTTCTTCCAAAATAAGTGCAAATGTCAGAGATGACGAATTTGAGCAGACAATGCCTACTCAGTAGATAATAACACTTGCTGCATTCTGCAAACACCATGCAGTGCCTGATTCTTTTGTGTGGAAGGGTTCCTTCGATAAATACTAATCTTGGAATTAAGCACAAACTGGCAGTCATGAATACAAACGAGGATTTGCAGAACTATAGTAACCAGTGGTGTAACCGACGGAAGGTAGGGGTATGAACCGTCCCCCTTGGCAAGATAAATGTAATAATTGGGGCCCCCTGTTAAATATGTAATTTTTTGTTTTCAGCAGGTTGTTGTTTTTTTACGTTTTTCGGAGTGTTTTTCGGTGATTTAGGGTTTTAGTATAGCCATCCACATTCGGATTCACTATGGTTTCTTAACTTTTTTCTGAGTGTTGGCCAGTGGACTTCCTTCAGTTAAGTTCCCCCTGGCTCAAACCTCTAGTTACGCCACTGACAGTGACGGTAGCTTAAAGAATCAACTAACTTCACCGCTAGAAAACATCTGTTTCGCACGGAAGGATGCGTGCAATAACCACCGTGAAACGTGATCAACTCATCATAACATCATAACTAATTAACATAATGCATGGCGCTGTAGTTATTTCAGCGAAATGGAAGTTAGAATAACATCAATTTAAACACAAACGAAAACAAAATAAGCCAAAATTTTACGTGGCAGCCTCGCAGAAACTTCTAGGGCTTCTTACGGTCTGCCGAGTAAGTTGGTGGTAAATGATAACAGTTGTTTATAAGCACTTACACGACAATGCAAAACCACAAGTTTCGCAAACGAACAAACACCACAAACTTGAAGCGCGGCCAAACAGATCAGAGAAAACGAAAGTGACGTCACAGTGACACTTATTTGCGAAGGAGGCGCTATATTGAGTATGACTCGCTATAAGAGCAAAGCATTTCTTAAGCTCTCTTGCAAGGCTGAGCATTTGGACCTGCATTGGATGGACTCAACAATCGTAAGCTTTCATCAAAGCAAAATCATCGCCACGACCACAACGCACCACCAGGTGTTGATTCAGTAGCGATTTACAGGCAGCTATAGAAAAGCATGCTTAATGGTTATTCAACGTACAAGAGGTACGTATTCCTGCGAAGCTCGTTTCAATAGCACCACGCATTTGAAACCTCCGCCAGGCATCAGCTTAAAACGGCGGGTATAGCTGCGAACAACAAACAGTTGAGTTCAAACGGCTCACCGCTATGGCTGAACGCCAATGGACCTGCGATGTCACAATCGAATGATGTAATATTGCGGTTGAAAAAAGAATGATAAAAAATGAAGATCGGGTAAAAGAGAAATAAGGTGGATGTGCCATACGGAAAGAGGCACATCCATTTGATATTCGTATCAGCGGTTTATGCTTTGAAACGGTTGTGAAAAGGATAAGGGCGTATAATAAAAGTGTGTTTATGAAAATGTCGTGCAATGAATATGGTTTCAAAGCTGGAATTTTTTCAATTTTTTTCTTAAATTTTATGCAACTCGCAACGCACGAACTGCCAGAAATATACGGGCGATGAAAGCTTCCTTTTCACTTACCAATCGCTAAAAAGATATCGTTAACGTGCATCGCTGTCTTTGCTGACGTTTCCATAAATAAAAGACCGTTCTCTTCAGAATACGCCGCGGCTTCCTGCAAGGTAAAAGAACCGCACGTGTCACACCAATTCTAATTTGCGGGCAGAAAAATTACTCTTCACTCCGACATACACGCGGTTCGGATGCGATACCTTTCTTTGAAAGGTTTGAATTTACGCTCCTAGCAAACTTAGACAAAATATTATAACAACAAAATGGAACGGGCCCGTAGCCCAAGAGGGACCTTATTTTTAAGGGGCACTACCTCCCCAAATTCTGTTGCACTCACAAAATTTTGTTGTAAACATATAATAACACAAGAATCTCCCGACCCATTAAAAATTTATTTTGCCCCCAAACGTTAAACACCTTTTTACGGGCTTGTAAAGGAAAACTACGTTTGAATGAAATGATACACCGGCTTTTTTCATTTATTTGCATTGTTTAACTAAATGCTTAAATAGTAACTGAATAAAACAGTAGCAACAAAAAAGACAGTAAAAAAGAAAAAGCAATGATAAAATAAAATCATACCAGCTTGCAAAAGTCACAAACTAAAGATATGAGCGAAACAAAGAACTGGATATATATGTATATATCAGCGAAAAAAAGTACACATAACGCGCGTCAGTGTTCAAACAGTGAGAGAAAAGCTTCATCGTCCAAATAATCAACCAACATCCTTGCGCCAGCGAAACTCCACAGTGAGCCCATTAGCCGAAAGAGCATAGATCACATTAAAACCTAACTAACCGATTTACACACCGCGTAAAACCGATCTAGTCAAACATCACCGAACAAAGAAACATCTGGTGCAGAAGTTAGCCGCAAAAAAGGTGGCGTTTCCCGTAAAAGCTACACAAGCAGGCGAATAGCCAATGCAATTCCTGCGTCGTCCAAACAACACAGAGTCATAGCACGCCTGAGTGGCTCGCAGCAACAACGTCACGCTCGACGACGAAAGCAGTCGAGCGTGTTACGAACTTTTGTGCGTCACGCAAAATTGCGCCAATGTTTTCAGAAGAACCGAATGCGCGAAAGCATCAGCAGTAGCGTTAGAAGGCAGCAGTTGTCAATCAGACTGATGTCGCGTGCTCGAATTTGCGTGTTGCCGTTAACTTGCAAATGTACCTGCCAGGAGTCATACAGCGTTAGGGCTGGGAGTTGGTGCAACAGGTATTACAGTACGATGGTAACACTGCGGATGTAGACGTAAGTAGTGGGAAGTACTGCACAAGCACTACAGACGTTGCATAGATAAACAGTAGACTAAGTGCGCCAACGGCTTTCAATAATTTCGAAGAATGCAAAAAAATTATTCATTTCTGCAGTACTTTATTGATAAGACAAAATCGTGATGGCGTTTACAGACGAACACACGAGCGCTTTGTTAAAGACGAAATGCCGAAAGGAGCAAAGTACAAAACCGCAACCGTGTCTGAGCGACACACAAATAAATAACATCAAAATCGGAGTAAAAAACTCTTGTGCTCTGCTCACCTCATGGTCGACCATCCTTTTTGCGGCCAAATCGGCCTTATTACCAGCCAATGCTATAACGATGTTTGGACTAGCTTGTCTTTGCAGTTCCTTCACCCAAGTCTTAGCTCTTCCGAATGTGTCCTGCGAAATCGCGAAGCATATTATTTAGTTGTGGACAAACGTAACGTTGCTCCACTTAAGTCAAGCCACCATCTAATAGCTTTATAAAGCATTTACATTTTCAAAATTGGAAGGCGGCAACGAGGCCCAACTCATCACACTTAACAAATAATAAACATAACCGCCTGAGAATTTTCAGCTGTCCGTGGTACCGAAGTGTGTGCTACGCTGAAATGTTTGGTGCGAACCACAGAATTAACGCACGATCTTCAAGAACCTTTGAAAAGGGGCCTTTGCTTGCAGTAAATATTTGCTAGTGTCATTGAACTTAATTTTCTATTCTCCGCTTAGTCACATTTGGGGGAAGCTACTTTCAACAAATGCATTTGCACTGTATCAGCGAGTTACGTTTTTGACGTCACAAAGCGTAACGCACCCGGATCGTTTGCGTTCAACAAAAATACAGACTAAAATAATATTTTCATCGAATGAACATCGCTTACTGGGAAAAAAAGAATAAAATATAAAGACCTGAGGCAACCTGATTTGGCTGCCGTGAAAGAAACTCTGTAGATCGGTGAATTAAGTTGATTTGTTTACTCTTTTTCAGATTCCAACCAAAATGCAGTAAGCGATGATGCTGAGTATCTGTAACTGACAGCGTGGGCGTTTTTTTCTCCGTTTATTGTTTAAGCACGTTTTGCTGTTGCCAGGCACGTAAAGAAAAGAAAGGTTTAAGTTAATTTACCGGCGTCCCGCCACGTGCCCCACTGACGGGAATGAGTTGCCCAGTTGGTTAATGTAACAAGAAAATGACATTCTAACATTGCACGCCTCGATCACTCCCGATAAACAAGCGCTAATGAATCGATTCTAAGTGCAAACTTCAAAACCTGACTGCACCTGCTCTGTTTCTGTACAGCACTGAACAAGTGTCAGAAATAGAAATATTTGCTCAGTGCAAAGCAAGTAACTGCAACGCACATGAAAGTACGCCAGCGTACGAGCACAAATACCATGATCCACATAATTGCTAACCCAGGGAATATGCTTTTTCAACGGTGAAACGCCTTTCAACTTACCACTCACATGCCGCGATAACAATGGCACCGGCGTCGTGCTCTGCGATCGCAAAACGGTTCATTCGGGGCAATTACATTAAAGCATCAACTTGAATCTGGGGCATGACATTAAACTGCAACGGTGATGGAAACCGCACTACTCTTTAGCCACCAATATTCACAGGTTCACGCTGGCTGGACTCCATCTACGGGTCGAATAGCTTCTTTCAAAGACGGACTGTGCTTTTCAACCACGCAAGGCAGTCGGTCCAGGTACGGGACCGATAGGCAGGTGCTGTTTTTTTTTCGCAGAGACATTTCGGTTAAATTTTTCTGTGATATTTTGATCATTGAGATATTTCGGTCATTTGTTCCGTAGTAGTATTGAAGCTCGCCACAACACTATGACTTAGTCTATATTTCTGACCGAAATTGATCAATGACCGAAAAATGACCAAAAAACCTTGGGCAGGTGGGAGACGTTTGTCCATTCTGGCAGCCCCTGCAGCTGAACCTGGACCCGAAGTATTGACCGCGCATTTTTGGAACTTCCTGGGGAGGTTTAAAGCGCATTCTGCTGATGACTGGGCAGCCCAGTGGCTGCGTTCCTTGCTGAGGCTCGCTTCGGAATTCTCTCAAGGCGGTTACCAGCTCTCCTGGAGGTCCTACCGCCGCATACACACGCAGCAGCTTAATATGGGTTTACACTGGCGACCGGCCAGCTGTCTACCGTATTTACTCGATTGTTAGCCGCCCTTGATTGTAAGCCGCATGAGATAGATTTAAAAATTTAATGTAAGTCGCCCTTGAATGTAAGCCGCATATACTGTACCGGTGTCTATATGGGTTTTAGGTATCTGGGTGGGCACTAAAATTAAAGTATGGTTACTGGTAAATGTTCTTGAATTCGCGTATAACGGTATTCGCGTTAAACGGCATACGGCATTCGCCGGTTGCGAATGCCGTATGATGCAGCACTTGCGATAAATTCTACACCGTATCCTTAGCTTATCACAAAAACCAGACGAAGCTGAAAAAATGAAAAAAATGTAAAAAAGAAAAATGTAAGCCGCCCTTGAATGTAAGCCGCCCTTGAATTTAAGCCGCAAACATGATGAAAAAACTTTATAAGCCGCGGTTTACAATCGAGTAAATACGGTATGTATAGGACATAAAGTTCAAGGCTCCAACGCTTGTAATGCTGTTTTGTTGATGGAAAGAAAAAATTGCACCACGCACATCAGCTGCAGCGATACCACAGTAGTAGTGTTCTGGCATACACGGCAAAAACTAACAATCACGTAGCGCGCCAAGCAATGGGGATTACACAACCTGATGTGAGCAAACAGCAGTCCACGAACTTATTTGCAATAGTTATTTGTTTTGGTACCTGATTCGTGATGTCATAGACAACAATCGCAGCCTGAGCTCCTCTGTAATACATCGGAGCAAGACTGTGATACCGTTCTTGTCCCGCGGTATCCCATATTTCAAACTTTACTGTAGTGTCTTGCAGGCAAACCGTTTGGGTTAGGAAAGCGGCTGAAAATGAAAAAAAACAAGCATTGCATTACGAATATCACAGAGAGAAAATCTACGCACAAAATTTGTGCAAATGGTATATCATCGACAAAAGCCAAAAATAGAGTTACGTCATTGACGAATATGCTCCAGTGACATATTTGTAGCATAGTTTGAACTAATTTTTCTTTAAACATGAATATATATCTAAAGAATCCGTGCAAACAACTGGTGGAAACTAAATACAGTGATAGATTAGTTACTTTCAATTTAAAGCTGTCACAGAGGCCCAATGACCTGCACGTAGGTTTCAATAAATCTCTTCCATACAGTAATTGGTGTAGTCACAAAAAAGCCAATAAAATTTTTTAACAGGGGTGCAAAAATGTGCACTGACGCAACCAAAAACTTGGAGTACGCAATTTATGACTTATGCATATAAATGCTGCATGGTGGCAAACCTTGTGTGTGTGCGCGCTACTAAAAATAAATGCGTGCTGCTAACATTCACAGGTAATTTTGCACCACTGTTTTAAAAGTTTGATGACGTCCTGATGCAGCAGTATTAATGCTGTTATATACAGAACAGATTTGACTCTGCTCTGCTCAATTCAAAAGGAAGCACATGCGCACCTAAACTTAAATGCCAAAATGTTATTATTTGCAATTTTGATAGGACATGTAACATTGCTCAAACTTCAAAAAAATTCAGCTCATTGCAAAGGCTGCATTTTCATAATGGAGATGAAATGGGTTAAATGCCTAACGATTTTGTCAGACATTTCCATGCAATTATCCAATGAATGAGTGTCAGCCAATGATTCCCAACTTGGATAAACTCTCGACGCACTAGTCTTACGCATAAAACCAAACGATGCACTGACAATTCCTCAGATGCAAAGCGAATTATAATTACCAGAAATAACACTGCAACTTTCTTTGGCGTGTTTCCTTATAGATTGATATTGTTATGCTGTGTTTCTATGAGGTTTTCCTTTGTCTTCCATATTGGGGTCATTCTATACCAAATTTAATGGAATGGGTAAGGTGGTCAAAGTGTTGTGTGATAGAAATGGTACAGGGAGAAAAATAGGAAGAACTGGAACACCTAACATGAACACCTGAGCTGTGGTGCAGGCCACAGCATTTTTTTGTAAGACAATAATGTGGATCTGCGTATGCATTTGTTCATCCTCCTCACTTGTCAGAAAATGTTTAATATTTTCAATATGGTGAATTTTTGAGATGCTGTTGAACTTTAAGTTTTAGCAAAAGGTTGTGTTTGTGTGTGAAACATATAAAACTTACACCACAATTTTTCAAGAACCTTGAAAAACATAATTCCCAAACCTATATAAATAGAAAATACAAGCACAGTACTACCAAATTTTAAAAAAATGTTTATGCTGCGTCAACAACTCACAACTAAAAATTTAGTTACAAAATTTTCAACCTCATTTTTCTCCATGAAAATGTTGTTTTTCTGCTATTTTGATTGCAGATTTGGATACCTTGACCTTTAAAATACCCAAAAACCAATTTTTCTGTATCTATGTAGAGTATTTGTGAAGATACAAGCAAATTTGCATTGGCCTATGGGCAAAAAAAGTACTCGCCTGGTAAATCAGCACCTAGTGGTGAAAATTTTAACAGCGCCTAACTTGAGAACTGTATAAGATATCAAAAAAATCCATTTTTCTGGTCAACATTTTCAAAACGCAATAAAATACATGAAAACAAGGAAATTCTAAAGCATAGGGTTACAAACACAGTTTCATTTTTTCCTTAATTTGATACGGAATGACCTGTTGGAATTTGTAAATGCGATATGTTAATTTTTAGCTGCAACAATTTTCTGCAGCAGATTGTTTTTTGGTTCTTTGATAACATGTTCTTGGTTTAAGACAAAGACAAATTTTTTTGCTTTGCAGGTTTGCTCGACATTTTGCATTGATCGCTACATGTTTTAAAGAATTTTAAAAAATTTTGTGAGGTTCATCCATTAGTCAGCACTACCACGTGGGAATTGCTGTGATTTAAAGATTGACCATCACTGGTGGAATGATCAGAAAACTTAGTATTTCATCATACGTGTATGACTGACTGTGACTAGGTTTTTCTTTTCGCCAAGACATTTTGGTTGTTTGTCTGACATAGCTTGAAAACTTTTTTTATGACTAAAAGAAGCATTCCGACTGAATTGACTGAATTTTTTGGTCATTTCAAAAACAAAATCAGTCAATCACCAAACAAAGACGTAAAAAAACAAGTACTTTGTGACAGTAATGCCTAGTGTGGTCGACCTTGTGGTGAGTGACAGCCTGGTGGAAAAAAACAAGTGGGTTTTGCACAAACAGCAGTGATACAGCAAAGTTGTGCCATTGTTAGAACAGTATAAAACAAGAAGTGATTGTTACATAAGGTGTCGGAGCCATGGCACCAAAAAGAAGAGTCGAAGTCACAAGTTTTGGCATTGATTGCACAGTCCTGGTGTCATATATAGATGTTACTGATGAAACTAAACTATTCATGCAACAAAAACTGATAAAAAGTCAAAGAAGCATGAAACAAAACTGAATGAATGACAACCAACAAAAAACTGCACACAATGAATTAGGAAAGCTTGAATGTACTGGAATGAAACATGCAAAGGCTGAAACACTAGAATGAATTACAGGCAATTTTCATAAAACCAAACTAATTCTTTCTTATATTAACAACATAACTATGCTTTTTGATACGAAAGAGAAACCAGCCACTTTTATTCTACAGATGACATGCACATTTACAAAAATCACACTGCTAGCACAAAAGGTTGATTATTTCATATTTACTGATACATTTCCAATCAGGGTTGGTTGGTTTAAATCAAGCTATCAAAATAATAAAAAAAATGAAGAGAAAAAATAATCTGCAGTTTTGAAGCTTTGTGTGATTTCTATTACACATTTACTTGGGTTTCTAATAGGCTTTCACTTACATCAGTATAAAAGGTAGAGAGTTCTTATGATGACACAAGTCAAAAACAATTAAAGTTTTATCAATCATTGCATCTGTGAGGTCACAGATTCTCTTTCAACTGACTGCAAAAATGACATGTGGACTGAAATCATTAACCCTTGCGAACTCAGAACTGTTAGAATGCCACAAGTTTGAACATATAGGACTGTTTGTTTTATCTACTTTGAAAAAGAACCCTTCACATGCTAAGTGTACTCAGTAAAGAAGCAAATGCCTAATAACCATTGTCAAGTACTAGCATAGTACTATGCAACAGCCACAACACCATGGGTGTAGCCAGGGGGGCTTGGACCATGATGACCAAAATAAATCATTTATATAATTTTCCTCCCATTTTTCCAATGTTACAAAAAGGGTGTACCACAGATGAGTGAACATGGTGACATCATTGAAAGGCAAACAATATTATATTTGTGTGATATGCACAATATCTTGCATATCACGCAAAGTTCGTCCCCCAAAAGTTTTCTAACTTACATGGACTCAGTCCATGTAATGAATACTGTTATGTTAGTTGTAATACTACTATGAGACAAATGACTGAAACATTTCAGTGAAAAAAATCCTAAGCACAAAGAAAAGTTGCATCTAAATTATGAACTGATTGTCTTATGGAATATTGCATAAGGACAAAGCTGTTTCTAGTTGCTGTACATGAAGAAACAAAGCACAGAAAAGTTATATTACAAATACTATTTAAAATTATGAGTGTTAGGTGGTCATGCCTACACATTAAATCAAAAAAATAATAAAAATTAAAAAAATCTGAAAAAAATAACGATTTTTATCAACCCTGATTGGCATATGTGCTAGATTCAATAAACAAACTGGCTATACATTTATTTGTGGACATAAGCTATTCAATATAGCAACTTTCTCCTTATTCACATTAACCCTTTAACGTCATATGTGCCGAATTCATCCCATCCAACGTTTTGTTCTTTTATTCTGCACACGGTTATTTTTATCGCTCAACGACTGGTGTCCCGAATTCGGCCGGAGTCGCACTTTCTTTTCAAGGGCTTTATCGCCTTTTAGTGATTACAGGTTTGGCATCCGCCATCTTGAATTCTGTCGACTGTTGGTTCTTAGCAACAGACATCCAGTAGAGATTTTGATGAACATTTTTGGGAAAAGCTTTCAGTTCTGGACGACAGAAAAAATCAGGAATATAGAGTCAGTCCTGTAGAATAGGAATCTGGCGTTTTGAGTTTAGTATCGTTGTTTTGTGAGTTTTTAGGCAGATTTTTGTGGCTGGGACGAATTCGGCACAGTGGTCATTTAGACATAAAATTGTGGATAAACAATACTATTCTGCAAGTCTGGGGATATTGCAGTTTTTTTCTTTTTTGCAGTTATTGCTGTTAGATTATGTCGAGACATTTGTGGAAAAAGGCATAACTTCTTACTAAACCAAGATCGTTTTATGGCAAGAAAATGACTGGAAAGTAAGGTTTCCAGAATATGAAAGTGATAATAGTAAGTAATATGACAAAAATGATGATCCATACTATATTATTCCTACAAGAAACAACTTCACAGTGATTCATCTGATTCCAAAGAACATACTTGTGGCATGGCATTTCGCAGTTAGAATGTTTGCAACAGTGATTCAAAAAGAAACATTGAAGAGTCCCAAGTTTTCCACTTTGGAAGAGTCAGAAACTGAAGCATATCGTATTCCAGAATTGGGCTAAGATCAATGCAATATTACTATAGTTCATATTTTCGTCTTGTTGATTTGGTTGTCATGATTTGATAGCTTTTGTATAAATAGGATTGTGATTATTTTGGTGTTCTTAATACAAAGCAAACTAATTTTCCCGACTTCAAATCCAGTGTAACTGAAGCTTTTATCAAAAAAGGCGAAGACATAATTCCCAAACAAATGCAAAACCATCTTTGGAATTGAAATCAAGGGTATCTACAACAAGAAGCTGCAAATTCTGGGTAATCTGCTCTGCAGAAACATGCAGGTCACAAAACTACATCTGAAGAGATAAGATTGGTTGGAGGAGGAAGTGAGGCGACAATGATGCAAGAACATGACATCAGTGATGTAGTCGAGACCTAAACATCGAGTCTGAGACTTGGTCAAACCTTTGAGACCGACACCTCATCAAAAAATCCGGGACTCAAGAATCGAAAATTTGTGGTTTATGCTGATATTTTTCTACAAATTTTCAAAAAATATTGTCGTGACTACGAAGTTGCAATTTTTCAAATTTCTGCCATTTTTGTTACCTGCTTTGGTTGTTTCTTATCTGCAAATTCAGCAGACCAAAAGCACGTTGATTTACAAAAGTTTTACTAAGCCATATTTTTGCAGACCAAGACAAGACCTCAAACCTTCGAGACTGAGACTCGAAAAATGGGAAGTCTCGAGACCAAGACCACACCTCGAGACTCCATCACTGCCTAACACGTAGTAGGGAAACCAATATTCTCTGTAGTAAATGCAATGTGCGTTTATGTCTGAACCAGTGATGGAGTCTCGAGACCCATATTTGCGAGTCTTGGTCTCAATGGCTACAGGTCTCGAGACTTTGAATGTTGCAAAGAAATAATTTAGTAAAATTTCTAAAATTCAACGATTTTTGTTTGTTGTATTTGCAGGTAAGAAACAACCAAAACATGTTGGAAAAAGCCAGAAATAAAAAAAATTCAACTCAAAAGTGATAACGATATTCAAAACAAAGTTTCGGCAAAATGCTCAAGTCTCGGAGTTTTTGATAAAGTCTCAGTCTGGAGGGTTTTAACGAGGTCTCGGTCTCGAAGGTTACGCTCTTGACTGCATCGCTGGTCCAAACAAACACAAAAATTGTTTCAAGGCCTATCACCAGTAATGTACTTCAACTGCAATTCTTGTGCATTTTCAAATGCTTTCAAAACTTGCAACAAACGTTTATCTGGTATATGCAATGCTTCCTTTGACAAAGCGCGAACCATTTATAAGAAAGATTCTTATCAGTTTTAGAATGCTTTGTTAGAGACAAAGAAAACAATTACTTTTTCAACAAAAAAACACGACTTTGAAATTCCTAAGACGTAAAGTGGTTACGAGGTTTCAACAAGTAGTGTAAATAATTACAAAAGCATTGACGTTCGTCTTTGCATTGCTGTCATTTAGAGAAATACTATGTTTATAGGATAAAAGGCAATCAATTCAATGCAAATTGATAGCAATTCATAAAAATCTGATTTTGTAATGACTCAGCTCTTCAAAGTTGTTTCTTTTCAGCAGTACTGCTTCATGTAACCATTTTGTTTAAGTTTCGCTTTTCTGTTATGAAATATACTAACAAAAAACAAAAATATACTTGAATTTTTAAAGAACTCAAAATTCCATGCAAACTGGCACAAACAACCAGTGTCCCCAATTCGGCACATGAATCCATTCCCCCCAATAAAGCTTAGAATAGGAAAATAACACACGATTTAGTTTTTAGGCTCATATTTGATAATAATTTTGAGTAGAAATAATTTTTTCAACAAGTGGATAATAATGCGGACATTAAGGGGTTAAGACTTTTCACCTTAGTGCAAAGTCAACTGTTGAAAGAACAGACAACAAACACACATCAACACTTTCGCAGCCAAGTAAATTCATGCGGTTCATGCAAAAACAGCCAGATTGCACATGGCAGTGCGTGAGAATATCTCTTGGTGCGGTACATGCTAGAGAGCTGTTCAAATGCTCAAACGACTTGACAAGTCTTCTAGTGTGCAATGAAAATATATTTTTTGGTTGGGGGCTGCGGATTTTTTGCAAGTGACATCGTAAGTGGAGGACTTTAGGCCAGCTTGGCCCACTTCACCTGGCCCTAAACTGTTAGATGGTAGTATTTCGCTGAAGTTTTTATTGGAAAACTAGGCTACAATCAGAGTCTGTTGATACTTCTGATGACCTGCTGGAGTTTCGGTTTCAAAAGTTATGATCTGAAGTAAGCAAAATATTTGATTAATCCCTAACTCTTTGGCGTCTGGCTGGTTTCGGGGATTTTCGAAAAAAAAACGCCCAAGTGCACATGGCTTTGTGTGGGAATTTCTTCGGTATGCTCTACAGACCCGGTAAAAGTCTCTAAAGACGCAGCAAACATTTTTTTTTTCATTGTAGACTAGAAGACTTGCCGAATCTTGAGGGTTTGAACAGCTCTCTAGCGTAATCGGCTGAGGAGCTATGGCATTGGTAAGGCAACCAAAAACTGTTGGTTTTGGTAACAGTATGCACCATAACAATATGCATTAGCCTACCTTTTAAACATTATGACTGAATTGACTTAAGTTTTTTCGGTCATTTCAAAAAAATTTCGGTCTATGACCAGAAAAATATTCCCAGGAGCAGAGTGATCGTAACTTATTTTGCAACTGGAACATTGTGGTACTTTAGGTTATTAACTTCAAAATAATGGTTGTGTCAATTGCGTCTTGAATTTGAAACAAACAAGAAAGTTATTCCTCATATTTTCAGCTAAATTTTTGTGAGACAAAAGTAGAACGTAAAAATAGCAATTTCCTTTTTACTGCACAACAGAAGAAAAAAATTTCAGAACAAGGTCTTACCAGATGAGATTTTCATTAGATTGATAGATCACAATGTCACGGAGTTTTGTTGCTGAAAGGGACCAAAAACATCATCTACCTCATCTTGTCAAAATGCAATAGCACTAAACATAGCCTTACCTTTTCACATGTAGCAATTGCAGCATGACTGCACTTGCAGTATACCCAATGTAAGGCCCCTCCTACAGAAATGTGCCCGCAACAACGTCTTCACATGGTACACCCTGATATTGCAAAACTTGCGGTGTAAATGCATGGCTGGTCTGTCCAACAGTATAATTTGTGCTTTCACTACATCATGAAACGTGCAAAATTAATTAAAACAATTGTTCATCAATCATCATAGATATGACTAAGGACCGTGTATGAGTTTTAGCCAGGGAGGCCCATTCAAAACATCCAGTCTCCCTCATCAGCTATCCAGACATGGAGACATGGAGGCTCCAAGTTGTACTGTTATGCATCTGCAAAGTGCTTTTACTCTGGGAGACTTGAAAAACACATGTAAACAGCAATATTGCCATAGGCTGAGGACTGGAAAATGGAACTCCACTTCATTCACAGTAAAAGAACATGACCTGGTTGAGGAAGTCAAACTATTCCTTGATGTTATTGGCATTTCTGTGACTAGGCATTTTAGCTTTAAAGCTGTTCAGCTGGTCGATCTAATCTGACATTGAGCTGGCAAAGTTTGCCCAGGCTAGGGTTGTAAGCCCTCAGTTGGTAAGTTGTGTTGAGGAATGGATCCCACAAGGAGAAAGAATGTGCATGTTATGGTTGAAGTTGTCAGACTGCTTCCTGTGTTTGATGCAGGTATATGTCCCCAACTCAAGTGCACTGTACCTGGGATTTGTGGAAGAAACTAACGATGCTCTACAAAGGGTTAAAACTAACAAATCCATTATCATTTTGGGATATTTCAAAGCTCACATTAGGAATGATGCTAGGATAGGATGTGACTGGCCAACATGATGATGGTGGGGTAAATGATAAATGAAGGCTCCTGCTAGAACTGTGCTGTAGCAACACACTTTGCATCATGAACACTTTCTCCAACATAGACATTTACACAAGCAGGCTGCACCCAGTGCAGATATATATTGAGACAATGGTCACTCATTGATTTCCGCATAGTTACAGCTGACTTTTTCCAATCAATGTTTGACATTCATGTCAGAAGGGGTGCAGACTATTGACACAGCATCTCTAAACAGGATATTCGGTGGGTTTTTCTTTTTACTGAGACATTTTGGTCATTTGTCATTTTCAGATATTTTTAATGACTGAAAAAAGCGTTATGACCGAATTGACTTTTGAAAGTAAGTACAAGAAAAAAATCTTAATATGCTAGCTAAACTGATTCCTGAGCCACGTAACTTTATCTGCTTTGACAATGCAAAAATGCCACTAGTTATAGAAACATCAACATGTGGAAAGGTAGGAATATTCATTGTGACTTGGGAAACGAACATATTCCAACAATATTCAACATGCAACTTATAATGCACAAATATTTCAAAGATAATTCTAATGAAGATATTTGATCAATGCCCAAGTTTTCTTATGAAAATATGGAAATTAAGTATCCCACCTCCTTAAAACTTCGAGGGTCGGGGTACGATATATTCATACTTTGATATCGGACTAAAACCAGCAGTTGTCAGTTGCTTACCAACGCCCTAGCTCCTCCGCCGATTACGCAAGAGAGCTATTCAACGGCTCAAACGGATCGGCCAGTCTTCTAGTCTGCACTCGAAAAAATTTTTTGGTTGGGGGTTGCGGATTTTTTGTGACTGATGTCATAAGTGAAGTAGTTTTTGGGCCATTTTGGCTCATGTTGCGTGGCCTAGGGCCCAACCGCTAGGCCAAAGTATTTCGCTGAAGTTTTCATCGGAAACTAGGCTCGAGTGTGAGTCTTTTGAGCCTTTGATAGACTTTGTAGCATCTCTGGTTCCAAAGTTATGATCTTAAATAAACAAATTAATTCATTATCTAATTAACTAATGAGTCAAAAATATTTATTAACTTACATCATAACTTTTGAACCCGAAACCCCAACAGGTCAACCAAAGTATCAAAATACTCAGATCGTAGCCTAGTTTCCAATAAAAACTTCAGTGAAATACTACCATCTAACGGTTGGCGCCCAGGGCCAGGTGAAATTGGCCAAGGTGGCCTAAAAGTCCTCCACTTATGACGTCGCTCACAAAAAACCCGCACCCCCCAACCAAAAAATTTTTTTCGAGTGCAAACTACAAGACTTGCCGCGTCTTTTGACACTTCCAACAGGTCCGTAACGCTAACTGGAACGGAGATATTCCCGCGCAAAACCACGTGCGATCCAGCAGTTTTTTTGCGAACTGCTTGAATTAACCCGGACGTCAAAGTGTTAAAACTTGGTAAAAGACAAACCAATAACGGCTGGTTTCTCATGATGACAAGAACAGTGCACACATTACCAAAGCTACTTGGCCAGACAATGATGTTTATTTAACAACCACAAGGTTATATGTGCTGTTCATTATGATCTAGCCAAATGTATGCTTTCTACCACATGCCTATGAAAAAGCATTAGAAACCTTTTTTAAGGCAGATCTACCTTACCAAGTTGGACCACAAGATACAGCCTAATAGAAGTTTCAAACAGTCATCATAATTTAAATTTGAAAAACATGGGTTTTGATCAATACTTAGCATTTAAACACTGATTTCATGAAAAATAGACATATATCAGCAAGTTGGTGAGCATATCATCATACCTCCAATTGTAGATTCTTGGTATTCATGAAACTGGCCTTTGACAAAACGTAGGACAAGACTACTTTTGCCAACAGCAGATTCTCCTAATAGAACCAACTTGAATTGGCATATTTTTCCTTGTGCAGAAGGATTGTTTGTGCGTTGTGCAGCCATTCTTTAACACGGTAAATGCAGATGGGTGACAATACAGTCCACTATTCTCCCATGTATTATAATACAACAAAATTATATGAAATAACAGTATTAAATCTGCAGAGAAAATGCACAAGTAAACATCTGTGCTATGAAAAAGATTTAATGCATATTTAGGAACTCTAGAAACAAACAGCATAGAACAACAACTTCATGTGAAAAGCTGCAATAACAAAATGAGAGTTTATGAGAAGGGCTTTTAACCAAAACAATTTAGAGGTATGGTCACAAGCTTTTAAAATTCTTTGTATTAATTGAGCTTCCATAGATACTCAGCTTTTCCATATCGTATCCACCTGGAAAAATATTGATGCCCCCCTGGTTATGAACCGCTGATGTCAATCAACGTTTTTGGACTATAAACTTGTGTAAAGTAGATAAATTTACATATGAAACTGTACAGGAAAAATGCAGATTTTGGGAACAAGGCAGATTTGTTACAATTGAGACTGAAGTTTGTAATTCACCTAATTTCCCATGCTAAGTGCATTTTTTTCTGGACAAGCTAACCAGAAGTGTTAAACGAAAAAATGTTTACAACTTGTGCCAAGTTAACTGGATAAGCGGTACAGTGAGCTAGGCAAGCACACACTACTAAATCTGTTAGGATGGGTTTGATTCCCTGTCAGGTCATGCCAAGGACTAGATGAGCAGTACTTGCAGCTTGTCCAACATTATGCTTGGTGTTAATAGCAGAGCTGGGCAACCACTACTTAATAGCGGCGCTCCCATTGCTGAATAAAAATAATAGCAAGCTATCACTATCTCTCCTTTTTGGTGCTACTGCTCCTGCTCCTGCCACAGAGCAAGTGAAGATGGGCACATGCACATTACTTGTGACATTCTAAAATGTTCGAAAAATTTGAGGAGCCTACTCTTTTCTAACACAAAACAATGATGCAATTGCTATGTAGCATGGCAATATGCCTTTCGCACTAAGGATTCCACTGATTTAGCTGCAACAACACTGCACAATGAATATCAATAATATAGACAAACATCTCATTAACTGCTCACTTTAAGACTGAGCAAGGCATTTGCTGTTGTGATCATCAAAGTTTACTCCATGAACTATCACTAACGTATACATTCACACAAATTATTTCATAATTACTTAAAGTAATGGACAACAATGCACCAAAATACATGAAACAAAATCTTCTTGCATGTCTGTATCATACAATGTCCTACAATGATCTGTGCTTGGATCTTTGTTGTTTCCCATATATATATATATATACATCAATGATATTACTCAAGGACCTTCATTTCATATATTGTTTGCTGATGACATATGTCTGCATCCAATCATAAACTTTACAAAGGTAAGATGAACTTCAAAACATTGACTACTAACAACCTCTATTAGTTACAACAAAACTGATTTCATTGTACAAAACAAAGCTATACATGACATTGCCACATTTCTGTTAAGAGCTATCAAATTTATGATAAAACTGATATATTGGCAAGTTTAGTTGGAAACCACATCCTGCTAAGTTAACCACTCAACATTCTCATCTGTGCAAAGTATTAAATTTACATCGTTATATCACCAACCTGCCCAAAAAGCTGTGTATAATGTATTGATAAACACCTACCAAATTATATTGTCTTGAACCCAGGGGTTTCAAAGTCCGCTATTTAGACTCTTGTAAAGCTGTAAAACTTCTGAGAACACCTAACAAAGCCACTTACACAAAATTAAATATTACCAATCAACAAACTATTCAAATTGTCTGCTGGTATGTTTATGAACTCTCATGACGAAAATCTCTTTAGACAATTCACAACTACCCCTCCAGACTTGCAACTTCAAAGTTTTTCTTCTTACCCAAGAATACTCTTCAATGGCAATGCTACCTCAAATTCAAGGTATGGTCAAAGATACCTGACCATATCAAGTGTCGATCACATTTTGACTTCAAACAATTAGAAAAAAATACTACTGCCTCAGCTAGATGGTGCAAAGTAACAATTGAATTAATTTACGTCATCTTGAGTTATTCACAGTTTGTTTTGAAGAACCACGTATTTTTCCAATATGATTTTCTATGTATTTTATACTTTAGATAATGTAGGTTAGTCTTTCTTCATGTATGTGTCAATTGATATTTTTTGAACTTGTTTTTGCTTCATATCATCACTTGCATTCTTAAATAAATATACATTGATTTCAGTGTTTTGGTCTCTCCATACTTGTGAAATTAATATGCCTCATCATGATAAATATGCATACATAGGCATGCCCTCATCTGTAAATATCATTTGTGTGTTCACTTTTCACATAATGATAGCAACTGAAAGTTATGTTGCAGGTTCGGCAGACCTAGATAACCTCATGGTCTTTCACTAATCTTTTGTGACCATGAAACCATAAAATTATTGTTACTTGTATACCTTTGCGCTAAAATATGCTGTAGCTTCTGCATTGTATTCTATGCAAGGCCGTATTGATCTAATGACATGTGTGAACCATTGTTTCGCCACAAAAACAATGCATTACTACATTATAAACTAAGTATAAGACAGAACAAATGTTTTCTTTCCAGCGTCACATTTAAGAAAATTTATACCAAAAATACCAAAAAAAAAATTAAGAAAATTTTGTAACTGAATGCAACATGGCAGCTTTGAGAAGGAATGCAGCATCACTTCATCTGCTATGTACAACACACATTGAAAAATCATCTCGTGGAATCACTTGCTCAAAACTGCAATATTTCAAAGCCACCCTTGCACCTGTGACACTTTTCTAAGAGCAATAAAATATTTTTCACAGCACATCATTTTTTAACACAGGGTTGTAACCTCATAATTAACATCCAATTGTTTGACAACCTAATAAATGCACCAGGTATCAAAAGGCTTTTGTTGGGTGATGTTTTAAATAGTTTACAAAGAATTACCACAAATATAAATCATTCTTTGACAAAAACGTAAGCGAATAGTTAAAAAAACAGCATTTCTAGCACTTCATGAGACAGAAGTACTCATCAAATGCATTGTTTGATACTTCAACTAGCTTTGCACGTTATTTGTAGCTGACATATTGGACAAAAGATGCAGTGACAAATAACAATTCCCTAAGTTTTAGTCAAATACACAAAGAAGCTAAATCACACATTGCCAACAATGGCAAGAATAGGCAGCAGAATTGAATAATACACTCATTGGTTGATGCAACTTTCTTGACAAACTGGCAAATTTATCAGACTGTAAGTGTTGAAATCTCTACACACATTGCATCTTTATTCTCATGAACCACCACATCTGTTTACATATCAGACTGCTTCATCTTTATTCTCATGAACTACCACATCTGTTCACACATCAGGCTACTTCTTGCTTGTTGGATCAGAACATGAAGGGATCACATTCCATGCCAAATCACCTTAAATTTTTCCACTTTTGAAAACTACCATCACCGATTTGCTTCAAACTTGCTATGCAGGTAGGTTGTGCAGTGTGCATAGACATGCATAAACTTCATCAAAATCCAATCAGTAGTTTAACACCTGGGCGTCTGGGTGGTTTTGGCAATTTTCGCAAAAAAACAGCAGTTTTCGGTTGCCTTACCAACGCCCTAGCTCCTCTGCCAATTGCGCTATAGAGCTGTTCAACGGCTCAAACGGATCGGCCAGTCTAGTAGATTGCACTCGAAAAAAAATTTTGCCTGGGGTTGCGGGTTTTTTGTGAGTGACGTCATAAGTGAAGTAGTTTTAAGGTCATATTGGCTCATGTTCCCTGGCCTAGGGCCCAACCGCTAGGCCAAAGTGTTTTGCTGAAGTTTTCATTGGAAACTAGAGTCGAGTCCGAGTCTTTTGAGCCTTTGATCAACTTTCTAGCGTTTCTGGTTCAAAAGTTATGATCTAAAATAAACAAATTAATTAATTAGCTAATTAGCTAATTAGTCAAATATTTTTACTAACTAACATCACAACTTTTGAACCAGAAACCCTAGCAGGTCATCCAAAGTATCAAAAGACTCGGATTGTAGCCTAGTTTCCAGTAAAAACTTCAGCGAAATATTATCACCTTACGGTTGGCACCCAGGGCCGGGCAAAGTGGGCCAAGGTGGCCTAAAAGTCCTCCACTTACGACGTCGCTCACAGAAAACCTGCACCCCCCAGGCAGAAAAATTTTTTTCGAGTGCAATCTATTAGACTGGCCGATCCGTTTGAGCCGTTGAACAGTTCTCTAGCGCAATCGGCAGAGGAGCTAGGGCGTTGGTAAGGCACCCGAAAATTGCTGTTTTTTAGGCCAAAATCAAAGTACGAATATACCGTAGGCCGGCTTTCAACGTGTTAAGATATTGGCCTTTGAAATTTTAAATTTCCGAAAAATGAGGGGTACTGCCTTATTTCTAAATGTCATATCAGCAACCACTGGGTAGATTTTAATGAAATTGGTGTCTTTGAGCAGGAAATTGTCTGAGGATTTCATTTCTATAGTTAGTTTTAATAAATAAGTATATTGGGAGAAATCATCTTTGACCTTTTGTTTAAACTTGACATTGACCTTGCAATAAGAAAATTTTTAACATGAGAGATATGCTTGGACACTAACTCCATAATATATTAAAAATTGCCAGAGGTAGTATTTTTAGTCTATCCATCACTTGCACTCAAAATTGATGGCATCTCAATAAATTTCTGTAAAATTACAGTGAGTTTTAATACTGCTACTGGACAAACGACCAAAATGTCTCTGCGATAAAAGAAACCCAGCTACACAAACTGTTGTTTGTACATATCAGCCTGCAGTATACTGTCTGTGCTTTATTCAACAAGTATTACTGCATTTATTCGAATGTAAGTAGCTACTTAACACCAGCCATCAACTTTTCCATGTGAACTTCACTGCATGTTGTCATGTCATGCCAACACTTCTTGAACCAGAGACAAATCTTGATGTATGAACTGTGTAACCATTCCTTTCAAGAAAGTGGTATTGTGAAACCAAGATTGCATTTAGCAAAGACAACAAAAGGAATAATAAAATTCCACAGATTTATCCGTTTCTCAGTCAGAAGCACTTGCATGCAAACTAGGTGTTGAACAAACCATCTGAAACAGTTTGCAAAAAGTTATGGCCAAAAATCAATAATTACTGTAATTAATCTTCTAATGAATCCCCAGGAGATTAGCTAACTAATTTGTGTTTTTTAGGTCATAACTTGCCAACCACAAACACGAGAAAGGCAATCAAGGGCTCTAAAGATGCGAAATTTTGTCTAGTTTATTTTAAAAGAAAAAACAAAGAAATTACCCTTTCAACTTTTTTCTGAGGTGACGTCATCCGAAAATCTATAGCCCCAATCCGTAGACTCTCGAATGATGTCATCCGAAAATCTCTAGACCCCGACCCACTCATCACATCACCCCAAAATAAGTTAAACCTGAAAGTTCCCAGATTTTTTAAAATCGAACTTAGAAAACTTTCTGTTTCTCTAACTGGGTTTGAACAGCTCTCTAGACCTATTGGTTAAAAAGTTGAGACTGGTCAACTTCAAAAGCCACCATATTGGCTTTGCCGTCAAAAGGTTAAGACAGTGGTTCTAAACCTTGTGCTGATCGTGAACCCCTGCATTTGGTTCTAGGCAACAAAAGAAAGTGAAACTGCTTGCTCATTAGTCGTCATGTTTAGTAATGCTTACATTGCTTCAACGTGAAACAAAACAATACTGACTGAAAACCACATTACATTAGTAGATTCATTTCATACAGTTCTGTGCTGTGACATCACAACACCACTTCCTTGAAAGGAATAGTTATGAAGTCGGCGCATTAGTGCTTGCCTCTGGTCCGTGAGTGTTGGCAGGATGAAGGTCATGTGGACGACTTAGTTGCCATGTTAAAAAGCAACTTGCCAAATGTAGTAATACACCACACACAGTACAGTGGACTGCAGGCTGGAACACATACCACAGTTTGCGTAGCAGTGAAATTCACACTTCAAAACTGTATTTCGTGCAAATTGTTTGAGGAGTGCAATGTGCATATTATGGATAAACTCAAAATGAATTAATGAAAACTGAGTTAACACTTTGAGAGCCGGCATACAATATATCCGTACTTCGACTTCAGACTGAAAAACAGCAGTTTTCGGTTGCCTTACCAACACCCTAGCTCCTCCACAGATTGCGCTAGAGAGCTGTTCAACGGCTCAAAAGGATCGGCCAGTCTAGTAGATTGCACTCAAAATAAAATTTGTTGGTTGGAGGGTGCGGATTTTTTGTGACTGACATCATACGTGAAGTAGTTTTGGGGTCATTTTGGCTCATGTTCCTTGGCCTAGGGCGCAACCACTACGCCAAAGTGTTTCGCTGAAGTTTTCATTGGAAACTAGGCTAGCGTCTGAGTCTTTTGAGCCTTTGATCGACTTTCTAGCGTTTCTGGTTCCAAAGTTATGATCTAAAATAAACAAATTAATTAATTATCTAATTAGTCAAATATTTTTACTAACTTACATCATAACATTTGAACCTGAAACCCCAGCAGGTCATCCAAAGTATCAAAAGACTCGGATTGTAGCCTAGTTTCCAGTAAAAACTTCAGCGAAATACTACCACCTAACGGTTGGCGCCCAGGGCCAAGGTGGCCTAAAAGTCCTCTACTTATGACGTCACTCACAAAAAAACCCGCAGCCCCCAAGCAAAGAATTTTTTTTCAAGTGCAGACTAGAAGACTTGCTGTGTCTTTTGAGACTTTTACTGCGTCTGTAGAGCATACCAAACCGGAGAAATTCCCGGGCAAAGCCACATGCGTTTAGGGTTTTTTTCCGAAAATCCCCGAAAGCACCCGGACCCCAAAGTGTTAATATATTATGGAGGTAAGGTCTAAGCACTGCGTATTATTCATGTTACAGTTTTTTTTTGTATCACAAGGTCAAAGATAAGTTCAAAAGAAAAGGTCATTCTTCTTCCAACATGCTTATTCATGAAACCTAACTGTAGAAATGAAATCCATGGATAATTTCTTGCAAAATGACACTATTAATGAAATAAATTTCATCAAAACCTACCCAGTGGTTGCTCAGATACAGCATTTAGAAATTAGGCGGTACCCCTCATATTTTACACACATAAATTTTAAAAATTTGAATTTTCGAAGGCTAACATCTTTGAAACTACTGGCCAGACTTTAATGATATTAGAAAAAGAGATAGACCAATATATCAACCTGGCCAGTATTAGCCGAAGTGGTCAATTTTATTAGCCTCAGTAGGTGTTGACAAAATGCTGTTATATTTCTCAAGCATCCAGACAACTTGCACAAGAAAGCACAAGTCAAGACAGTTATCTTGCAGCAATACTAGCAGGTGCATTTTCATAAACAAGCAGACAAAATGAACTATGAAGCACGCGTCAACTGTCGCAGCCAAAACAAAAGCATCATCATTAATCAGATGAATTAAAAATCATAGCAAAATATTGAAATTACTGCAATTCAAAAAATTTTACCTCATAAATCCTGATTTTTGAAGTTTTTGAAAAAAAGGTAAGGCATACAATGCAAATTTTTTATACTGAAGCAGAAAACAAGATTTTAAAATTTCTGAAATAGACTATCGGTCCATAAATGGCCGATATATCAGTATCAGCCCCAAAAAAGCCATATCGGTTGATCTCTAATTGGAAATTTATGCATTTCTATACACAACCTGCCTGTATACCAAATTTTAAGCAATTAGTGATGGTAGTGTCAACACCACCAGGTGATTTGATGGGGAATGACCCCATGACTTGCACACAACCTTAATGCATTAACAACATCATAAGAGCAGCTTTGCAACATGCAGATTTCACACGGTTGCTTAGCCAAACATTCTTTAGGAGTCAACTGTTGCAATCACATGCTACTGTTATTCACTGACCAGTGAACCATTTTTATGCAGTCACAATGAATAAGTGCATGGTTGCACTCAACATTCACTTAAATGGTATGTTTGCCAGTAAAACATCTGTTCTAATAGAGTTAAACCCGACTCTTAACAGCAACTGTCAATTCCATATAAAATTAGCAGGACAAATAATTCAGGATCATTTTTTTTGTTCATGGTAAACATTCCATTTAAGTGAGTGTTGAGTGCAACCATCCACTTTTTCATTGTGACTGCAAAAAAAATGACTATGCAATGAGTTACACATCAGGTCCATTTTTAACCATCTAAAATAGCAAGGACTTAGATCAGGGTTGGGCAAACTATGGCGAGTGAAGGCATCTTGTGTGGCCGCAGAACAGTCACACGTACAGTACATAGATAGTGCATATTTCAAGTCTATTTCAAAGTGATTTTATCAATTGTATTAGAATGAGATTTTATTCCATGTTTCATTCCAAAGCAAATTTTGTATGCGGTCCTATGTACCAACAAAGCTTTCAATATGGCCCTCTAAAAAAATGTTTGCCCACCCCTGACTTTCATGATTTTTCACTTATATAAATTCAATGTGTACAAGCTTAACAAAAAACACAGCATTGACACTAGTCGTTTAGCACAACTGTGTGGAGAACTTCTTAGTGCATGGAATTTTTTTGGTGCATATTGTGTTTTCTGTGTGTAACATCCAAACTAAATGAGTTTCAGGAGCATAATATAAATTTTCAAAACAGACAAAGATGCAGTCTTTGAATGCAACATTTTGCTGCATTTATGTTAGTTAATGAATCACGTATTACTGTATTTATGCTAGTTACACCTGAATCACATGAGTTTTTGGTACAATCTTCAACTTCCAATAACTCATATGCAAAAAGAATTACGTACTCTGCAAACTGTTTCGATACATTTGAGATTACTATGAAAAATTTCAAATTGAATTGGTGGCACGCATTTCAACTTTTAAGTGTAATTACGTCAAAAATATTTAGGCAACTGAAATCAATCTTTGTGTAATTGTTGTTTGTTCCTCCATCTCAGGGGTGGCCAACAGGTCAATAGCCGAGTCTCAGTTGGTCGATCGCGCCTGATTTTGCATCGAATTGACAAGATACCTTAAAAGATTTTTAAATCAATAATCCTTTTTTCATTACACTCCTTTTTATTGCATTTTATAACATTTTGTACTTGCATCTTTATTACCTACCGGTCGATTGCGAGTTATCAAGAAATTTACTAGTCGATCCCAGCTGAAGACAAGTTGGCCACCCCTGCTCTATCTGATTAAATGTTGTAGGTGCGTTTCTTGATTTTTCAACCCAAATGCAAGAAGTTTTTAACCTACATTCAAACCATTGAACTATTTTCATTATTTATTATAAACTACCAAAAAAGACTAAATCTTTTCACTGACTTTGAACTTGTTCAGAATGAATCTGGAAACAATTCTCACTGAATGAGACTTACATAGTCATTGCATATGTTTGACACTATAGTTCACACGCTTTCTCTCAACCTTGCTTTAGTATTTGGCAAAACATTGGCGCTGTGACAAGATCTTTCCTTTTCGAATTGTTTACGTTTTGATCTTGCAGCTTGTACCATGGCTCAATCAATCACTTCCCTTACTACATGTAAATGCAATATGCCCATGACTTGCATGTAATTGGCTCGTGCACATGACAGTCATGAAGTGCTGCGTGTTTTCGTCAGTCAAGAGAGTAGTTTTGAAATGGATTGCGTTGTGTTTTTGCATGTTGGTTGCTTTGCTCCATGTTCATTGCGGCCAGTTCTGTGCTGGCTAAATCAGTTTTTGTGAAACAGAATCCAGTAGACATAGCAATACAAACTTCTATTGGATACTGGCTGTAGTCTATTTCTCTTGAAAACCTATACAAAAGCTCTGAAGAGAAATCGCAGATTTAACAAACAAAGCACTTTTTGGGGCTTCAATCGCAAGGTTCTCTATTAAACTGTCATTATTATAAACTCTCAAAAACAGCCCAGTATCCAGCCTATTCTCTCATGGGGAACTAGCAGTACCAAAAGTGATAAGTGGAGGAAAGCATTCTATATCTAAAGGTTAGAGAACATTAGTGCAGTGTGTTAGGAGTTTGATTGTGATGCCATTATCAACTACTATTTATGTAGTTGTCCATGAAACTGCAAGACAAGTAAAACTTTGATATTTTGCACAATATCTGTGAATCAGGCATGAAATCCATCTGTTGTGATGCAGCCACTTTCACTTCTTGAGTGTAATAAGCTGATTTGCCACAGTTTAAATACACTGCAACTAAGGAAATACTTCCAACTATAACATCTGCTACAGGGTCTTTCCCAAGGTGTTAAAAAAGAATAGTTGCTCTCCTTTAAGTTTTGGATGGAAACTCTTGAGCAAAATTTGACATGAATGCATAAAGGCAATCATTTATTGAAGTAGGCAATTATTCTCAACCCCTAAATTATTTTTCTGGCTACATGGCTCATCAGCTACAAGCAGTAAAACATTACTTTTCTGTGCTGATTTTGCATAAACACAACCTTACTGAACTATGATGCTTGCAAAGAATCTTTTTAATCTTCTATTTCTTCACAAAAACTATTGTGATATAACTGAAATACAATTGTGGTAGATCTTCATAATGTTTAGTTAGAATTGACTTACAACTTTTTATACTCAAATGAATGTGATCGGAAAATTTTAATAAGCTGCTGTCATAAGTAGATATAGATAACACCAATCAACTGAATTTAAATGCCATTGTACAGGGAAATCCAATGCATGACATTTATTCTGCAATCAATAAATCTGCTTTGCAGTGAGACAACATTACCTATTAACACATGGGGTAAAAAAATAACTGCTGTATTTTTTCCCAGATCAACAGATCTGTTTGGGATCATAAAACTCATTTTCCAAATTACCAGATTTAAAAGTACGCTATGTAGAAACATGATGCCAACTTTGACATCTTTAAGATGTAAGCAGCATAATAGCACATGAAATTTGTTCCATACTTTTGGGTCCTATCTAAGGTTAACTTAAGTTTTCCAACAAATCAACTAATTTGTGAACATGGGATGAAACAAATGTTTTTTTTTTATATTGTCCCAATGAATGCCTCTAGCTCCAAATTCATTAACCTTTTTTTACTGCACTTAACTAGGCATGCTTATTAACACCTTCAGTGTGGCATGAATTCTGTGCGATTATTCAGTCAGTGCAGAACAGTTTTTGGTTGTTTGAGTTCAATAGCTTGAGTCAAAAGCACCTAACTCAAAAAGCACTTTATCAATTTACGTAAAATGTACATGTAAGATGTATTTACACAAGACGAATATACATGAAAATTCTGATTACAAACTACCAAGCATAAAAAAGTTATATATTGCATCTTATGCAACAACTTACTGCACCCACATGACTTGGAAAAGTGTGTTGCCAGTAACATCAGCAACAGCATGGTGAACAGGAGTCAGGTTAATCGATTAAAAAATAAAAAAAAACTTTTTGAAGGATTGACCTCAAATTTTCTGGGAAATTTCATAAATCCATAACAACACTCTTGTGACACAACCACACAACTACTACTCTACCGTAGTTTACACAACACTACTCTACCGTACCATATTAGACAAAGTTTTCTAGTCTATGTGCTTGAGTAGTTCCAATCTAAAAATACATAAACGGAAAAGTAGCGTGATTTACTTCATGTTTTCAGGTAAGATGCATTTTCACAAGAACATTTGTGTAAAATTTGGTTGCAAAAAAACAAGCATGAGAAAGTTATTCCGCTCTACTCAACAACTTACTGAACACAAATTTCTCAGGTAAGCATCGTACAGCAACAGCTCTATCTGATGCACTGTGAACAGAGTTCAGTTGCTTGATTAAACAATAAATAACTCGGAGCTAGTTATTGATGAATGCAACTCAACTTTTCAGGAAAGATGCAAAAATGTTAGAAAATTCTTGTAATTTTTTGTTGCAAAAAGACTACTTCTAAAAAAGTTATGCAATATGCAACAAATGCTCAACAGCTTTGAACAGGAAAAAGTTTTGTAGCCTACACACTGGAGTAGTTCCAATCCAATGCACTTAACTCCAAAGTTTTTTGTCAGAATTACTTTAAATTTTCAGGGATGATGTACACACTGTATTTCTTCGAGTATAAGTCACATGCGTATGTAAGTCACACCTCCATATTTGACCTGATCAAACGGTACAAAATTTTTCAAACAACATTTATTCATCAAAATCACGTAAGAAAAACTTAAAAGCCATCAAAGTCATTGCATTCACTGGAGGTGCAAAGCGCGATCTAGATAACATGCGCACAGTAGCAGCATACATTTGCATGCATGCACACACATGAAGGTGCAAAGCACCATCCAGATAACAGGCGCACAGAAGCAGTGTACATGCGAATGCATGCACACACATGAAGGTGCAAAGCGCTGTCTAGACAAAACGCGCACAGTAGCAGGATACATGCGCATGTCACACAAGGGGATAAGTCGCACCTGACTTTTTGGGTGTATATTTAGTACAAAAAATGCAACTTACACTCGAATAAATATGGTAGGTATGAAAAACATTTGTTAAAATTTTCTTTGCAGAAACATGAGTACAAAAAGTTTTCATGTTATTCGCAACAACTGTCAGGACCTAAGTGTTATGCAAAAAGTATTGTAACCTAGGCCTAGCAAAATGTTGGTGGTAGTAAACCGCATAACCAAAGAAATTCTTGCCCCTATTACCTGAAATTTAAGGGTTATGCAAGTAGGTGTGGAAAACATTACTGTAAGATTTCATTGCAAACAAACGAGTATGAAAAACATTACTGTGATTGATGAAAGAACTGTTGGACCTCACTTCTTTGAAAAAGTTTTGTAGACTAGTCCTAGAAAGATGGTTTGATCCAAACATCATAACTTAAAACGTTTTTGGTCAATTTGCATGGAATTTTCAAACGTTTTTGGAAAATTTGCGTGAAATTTCAGGATTTATGTGTCTGGGTATGAAGAACATTAGTGGAAATTTTTGTTGCAAAACACTTAGTACGAAAAAAGTCATCGCAATGACAATCTTATGACCTACAATCTACATAGGTGTTAATCCACACCCATCACATTCGATCGTGTGACACACATACGGGTCAATCTGCATTGAAGGTGTTAACACTTCGTGTGCAGAACAGCGACATTCCATGTTATAACAAGTGTGTTGCGGCATGCGTCAGGCCAGGACCTAATGTTAATATACTTTGAAAGTGCCACCAGAAATGTTAATCTACTACCGAATTGCGCCGTTAGCGCTAGAGAGCTGTTCAAATGCTCAAGACTTGACAAGTCTTGCAGTTTGCAATGAAAAAAATATTTTTCAGTTTTGGGTTTCGGATTTTTTGTGGTGACATCATAAGTGGAAGACTTTAGGCCAGCTTGGCCCACTTCATCTGGCCCTGGGCCTAAAACATTAGATGGTAGTATTTCGCTGAAGTTTTCATTGGAAACTAAGCTACAATCTGAGTCTTTTGATACTTTGGATCAACTGCTGGAGTTTCGGGTTCAAAAGTCATGATGTAAGTTCGTTTACTTTGGCCGTAGTATTTATTATAAGGCTATTTAGCACTTCCGCTTTTCGTGTACCTAAGTTAGTAAAAATATTTGCCTAGTTGTGGGCACACAAAACTGCGACTTGCACTTTACCACTGTAATCAGTGCAGGGGTTGTTTTGCACAAAGTTTATTATGGGTTGTCCAGATAGAGATATTATCTTCAATGCTTATGACCAAAGTTTTAACATTGCGCAGCTTGCTGTTCAGACAGCAAGGTGGAGTTAGTTGTGTAACATGGTTGGTTGTGTTTGTTTAGCAACATAATCAGGGTTGATTGATTTGATTCAAATCAGTGATTGAAATCATGATTTAAGCAATAAAAATCATTTATTTAAATCAAGAAAATCATGTCATTGTAGAGCTTTGTCTGATGTCTATGAAACACTTCATTAGCCTAAAAGGTTTTCACATGGCCAATTTTGTATCAGTATAGATTAGAAGGCAAAGAGATCTTATGATGACACAAGTTAAAACCACTTGAAGTTTTATAAAACATATCAACTGTGAAGTCACAGATTCTATGTTGTTTAACTACAGAAATGACATGCGGACTGAAATCACTAACCCTTGCAGATTCAGAAGTCATAACTGTTAGAATGGCATAAGTTTGTAAGTGTAGACTGGCATAAGGTGAAAGTTACATTTAAATTCCATCAAGTATGAAAATAAATATAGAACATATTTTTGATTCATGAAACGTATATTATAGGTTTCGCATGGATGCTATGAGTGTTAATGAAATTATTAAACTGGTAGTTTTTAGTATTGGCATTTCAATAAATATTTTATTTCGCACACTGGTACTGGTGTTAAATTTGCCTAAGGGATATTGCATCAACGCAAAAAGGTTTGAATGAAAGTTCAGCTATTTCTAGTCAGGGTTAATTGATCTACCGTATATACTCGCTTATTAGCCGCACTTTTTTACCTGGAACATGGCCTGTATTTTGCCTATACGTGCAACATACCTTAAGGGACAAAGTTTTAGCTGTGACGAAACAGAAGACGACATTCTCTAGACCAGTGTTTCTCAAAGTGGGCAGAATCGCCCACTTGGGGGCGATTTTGAATGGCAAGGTGGCAAAAAATCCAAAGGGGGTGAAACAACATAAAGGGGGGAAAATTCTCAAACACTAATTGATCACTGAGTTAACTTCAGTAGCCTGATATTATGACTTGTTAGTTACTTGCAATTTTTTAAAACTATAATATAATCATTAGAGGTTGTTGCTACAGCAATTTATCTGTTAAACTTCTATGCTGGATCGTCTATGTGCCTGGTTACAGCTAGGATTATTCAGGGCTGCGGAGGCGTCGTAAAAATGACACAGCTTCGGCTCCGCAGCTGTTGGTTTTCATGAGTGTGGCTCTGGCTTCTTGTCGTTTTCACACATTGATATTTTACTGACTTGGTTTGCCTCAAGTTGAACAGAAAATGAATTAAATCAAGTGCACAAAACTAGGACAATACACCAAACCTTTTTGGGTAATGTAATGTGGTAGTGTTTTACAAGGAGTGCTGTTACCATGAGGAAATCAGCGGAAAAAAGAACAATCAAGGATTCAGACGATTCAGATAACAGTTACTAGCAGAAATGTAACTCAAGATAATGGTAATGTAATGCAAACAATTTCTGGAAAGGCAGTCACTGGTTTTGCCGTCAATGCCTAAGGATCGTTTGTTAGTTCTTACAACCAGAATCAAGAAAATTGTGGTTTGGAAAACTACATTTCTGTCAGACAGTGGTGTGCAGATGAGGGGCGAACGGGACGAAGGCCCCGGGCATCCAAAGGGTGAAATCATAAACACTAAATTGCTGTAGCTAAATTGTTTTTCCTGTTGCAAGGCTACTAACACATGCTATGGATTTAATTTTTCAAAAACTTGTTTTTTTTGGCAACACTAGTTTTTACGTATTAAAATGCCGATACTTCTCACATTCTTTAATACCATGGACCTATACTCTAGCTGCGTGGAGCACACCCAATCAAACTGATAGTGACGTGACTTTTTCCAGATCGTGCGATCAAAGGAAAGTCACAAAAAAGGATTGAAAGATAATTATGAACGTTTAACTTTTTGTGCCAAACTTCAAACTGACGTATTTCAATTTGCTTGATTGAGTTGACTTTTTGATGCATCACTAGCTTCCCCTTTCGTTTTTTGATATGGCAAGCCTAGGTGCACTGTAATACAGCCGCACACCTGTGCTTACAATATGTGCATCATTTCAAGCTTCTTCATGAAGTCTTTGGCGTCCACCTACTTTCGGGGATTTTCAGAAAAAAACGCCTAAACGCACGTGGCTTTGCACGGAAATATCTCCGCTCCTGTTCAGGTTATGGACCTGATTGAAGCGTCAAAAGACGCAGCAAGTCTTCTAGTCTGCACTCGAAAAAATTTTTTGTCTGAGGGGTGCAGGTTTTTTGTGAGTGACGTCATAAGTGGAGGAATTTTAGGCCACTTTGGCCTACTTTGCCTGGCCCTGGGCGCCAATCGTTAGGTGGTAGTATTTCACTGAAGTTTTTACTGGAAACTATGCTACAATCCAAGTCTTTTGATACTTTGGATGACCTGCTGGGGTTTCTGGTTCAAAAGTAAATTAGATAATTAATTAACTTGTTTATTTTAGATCATAACTTTTGAACCAGAAACGCTAGAAAGTTGATCAAAGGCTCAAAAAACTCAGACTCTAGCCTAGTTTCCAATGAAAACTTCAGTGAAACACTTCGGCCTAGCGGTTGGGCCCTAGGCCAGGGAACATGAGATAAAAGGATCCCAAAACTACTTCACTTATGACGTCACTCACAAAAAATCCACACTCCCCACCAAAAAACTTTTTTTGAGTGCAATCGACTAGACTGGCCGATCCGTTTGACCACTTGAACAGCTCTCTAGCGCAATCTGCGGAGGAGCTAGGGTGTTGGTAAGGCAACCGAAAACTACTGCTTTTTAGGCCGAAATCGAAGTACGAATATATCGTATGCCGGCTCTCAAAGTGGTAATTGGAAATCCAGGTGGATTGATCATAATGGCCCACACAAACCCGTGTCTGTTCTGTCCCCAGGAACGGTAGAGAACGGGGGTCATGGCGAGGGAATTTCACCCCTGCCCTTTCAAAAAGGGGGAGGAAGAGCCTTTCCATAGCAGTATCATAGGTAATTTCATGGTTTATAAGATTGACCTCAAACAAATGTATTGCAGCTATTTGCCTAACCAGAAAATCGACAATGGTTTTCGATAATTTCTGTAATTATTTTTGAGGTCAACATTATTGATGAACGGAAACAAACATAATTAGCAACGATTTTTTTGTTTTTTATAAGTTTGCATTGCCCTCAACTCTTTTACTGCAGCCCTGCTCTGACGTCCCTAGGGATATAGTGGGGTGGGAATGCGTGCCCACACCTTTTTGCACTAGATTACATTAAAACTTGACCGCGATCTCAGATGTGCTAGCGACACGCAGATTCGTACTGCTAGTCAAAATTCTAACAGTGGAACAGGAAAATCCTGTATGGAAATTCTTGTAGGCAAATGCTCACTTTAATCGAACTATTTGATGCAGTCTTCCTTTTTATACCTATTTTTTCGCACTACACCCCTGTTTCAAACTGATAACCCTAGTATCCGCCATCCCAGCCACATATCTTCTCTGTTAGACTGCTATTCGACGAGACATTTGTGCAGCCTGATGTTTTTGACGTTGTGAACTGCCCTTCCGAAGCCTTGAGTGTGTTTCACGCCACTGTTTTGATGCGAAGCATTGTATTTTTGCAGTTGTGACTGAGTGCGTTCTACTACCCCGTTTTAAACCGTTGCCAGTATTTTTGTAGTTATAGAGTTATGGACTGCTGTCTCAGCTATGAGTGCTGTGTTTTGCTCCGCTCTCCTAACTTGGAGCGCTGATAAATTTATGTTCATTACAGTGACACATTGTACAACAACGAGTAAGGAGAGTGCGTGTAGAGTAATATGCATGTTTTGTCAACAAACTTTGCCAAAACGTTGGTTTGCAAACATGAATATGACGTCATGTTGTGATGTCAAAAACAGCATATATATGCTTACTGGATATATATCCAGTAAGAATGACCACCATATGCCACTGCTGATTACTAGAAATTCGTAGGGGGTCATACGATGAAGCCGTTGCCTCGGGCATCACCAGACCTCTGCACGCCACTAGTGTCAGAGCATTTAAAAGCAGACCAATCCCAGTTGACCAGGTGTTTTGCACCCATTGGATGCTTTGCCTGTTGCAGCCTTGGCGATTCCAGCTAACAGCGCTGCCCAGGCAAACTATACAAAGAGCGCAAAACACATCGTCAACTCTAATGTGCTCTTTCAAACACACACACATTTGCATTAACACAAATGCAAAGATGTGTTAAAAAGCCTTTTGTTCAAAGTAATAGTATGAAAAGATATTCACATTTGACTTTTTTAAAATAGCTGAAAACATCTGAATTCTCATCTTTTGCACAAGTAAAGCACAATTTAACATGCAAAGCTTCGGAGAAAATAAGACTGGTGGTTACCGTGCTGAAAACAGATTTTTTGCACGAATGAGAACTTCGAAAGTCCACATTTGTTTACATTGATCTTTATTCCCTCCTGATAATGTAATGCTATGCAAAGCAATGCTAGCTTGCTACCAGTTATTTAGAACTTTCATGTTACGCTACTGCTTGCAAACGTAATGTTTCCCAGTGAGCTTTGGTTACAATCTGGGAAACCTTGCTAGTAAGCCTAATGGTTTTTAATAGAAATTCTTACTTTACAATGGCATGTTGTGCACTTTACGCTTAAATCTGCAGTGGCATCATACTCCCTAAACTACCTAAAACAAACAGGAAAACCGGTTTGATAGACCTTTACTTATTCTGTCCTGGCGCGTCATAGCCCACGAGCTGCAAAGCGCCACAAAAAACAAAAACATTCATTCATCATACTCCCTGCTAACAGCATGACCGCGCAGCTACAAAAGCTAAGGATATTTTATTATATACTTATATTCATTATAGCTCAGTTCTTTTTAGATCGCTACACTACTACAGACCCGGTTTGATCATTCTGACTAGAAACTAAGATGTTGTGGTAGTTGCATTTTTTTTTATTTCTACAACAGTGTTTTTTGCTGAAGGGAAACCATTTCGCTGAAGGGAGCCAAATTCAGACCTACGATTTTGTTAGAGGGCTGCACTAAAAATTTTTTCCACATGTCAGTTGACACGTTTTGTTTTATTGCACTAACGAAGCCTGTTACACAAAATATTAGACGTGTTACTGAAAGACACTGCTTAACGAAAGGAATCCTTTCTCAGCAAAGAATCAGACATTAAGCTCTTGCAGAGTATATATTTCGCCTACAAAGTAGGTGTCATCAGATCTTATTCATATGGAATCTGTTACTGAAAGATTGCTAAAAGCTGCACAAAGGAGGTTTTGGAGCTTCAAACGGCTCATAGCAGTGTGTGAGAACCATTGTTCAACCAATAACATCACGCCTGCAATCTACGATATCACAACCTTGGCGATTATTAAAACAAGGAAACATCAAAGTCTTGCAGATCAATGTTGCAGTCTGGTGTCGTTACTCGTAAGAATCGTTTTTAGTGTGCTGTAAAAAGTACTCTTGTAGAAAGAGTAAGTCTATTTTTCAGTCAATTTGGCAAAACCGTTAGTATCTAAGAAGGGACCCACAACTACCTCTCAAATAGTCATAGCTCCAGCTCCGGCTCCTTCTGATTTTTATTTTGAACTCTGACTCCAGGAAAAATGCCCAGATCCGGCTCTGTAGCCATGGATTATGAGGTATTTTCACAAGAATTCTGAACGTAATATTAGCGTCATAATACAATTGCTTAGTTCAGCTATTTGATACGTTCTTTAAATAAAATTATTTAAATTTACAACCTTGTGTTTGCTTTATCAGGCTTGGGGGGCAAAAATGACATGTCGAGAGTGAAAAGGGGGCAATGGAATAAAAGAGTTTGAGAAATACTGATCTAGACAGATGTTCGTGACAACACCCATGACACACATGAAGACCTACCGTACTTACAGATGACGACCTACCGTACTTACAGACGAACTTCTGTCTTCCAACGAAGAAGATTTCTTAGGTTTTGAACAATAAAATTGACTTTCATTACATTTGCCTGCAAAATCAATATTCTGTGGTTGATTGATCGTCCAGGGTATTCACCAGTGTAAAGGTCAATTGACCTGCGTATTATTTGTGAATTACCCTTGATTCTCAGTATATGGCTAAAATTTAGACTGCAGCTTATCTGTGGATGTGGCTAATAAGTGAGTATATACAGTAAATCATTTCATTTAAATCAGTAATAAAACCTAAAAATCAAGCAAAAATTCATCTGCAGATTTGAAGCTTTATTTGAATAACACATTTAATTGGTATTCTAATCGGTTTCACTTTTTATTAAAGAAGGCAGACTTCTTATGACAACACAAGTTACAAAAGCAATTAAAGTTATTATCAATGGTAGTAACTGTGATGTCACAGATTCTATATCAACTGCAAAAATGATGTGGACTGAAATCACTAACATTTGCAGACTCAAAACTGTTAGAATGCAGAAGTTTGAAAGACTATGCTGGCATAAAACAGGCCCATAAAACAGCTAGGTTTTGAGGGCAAAATAAACTGTTAGGGAAGAAAGATTTGTTTTTGTTATGGTATATGTTTAAAACAAACTTTTCTGGGCACAACAAAATTTTAGGAGCACAAAAATATTAGGACACTGCCCTGCATACCCCCATGGCTACGGGCCTGGCATAAATTTAAAGTTGCATCTGAATTCCAATATAGTAGGTTGATTTAAAGTTGCATCTGAATTCCAACAAATATGGTAGGTTGTTGACTGTAGAAATAGTAGTTTTAGAAAATATTTTTGATTCAGAATCATAATCACAGATATATTATAGGTTTTCACCATTTTACTTACATGTAAGTTATACTTTTGCAGAAGCTGAACTAGTGAAAGCTGCATTACAATATCAATTATAACCATGGGCGTAATTTGGTGGGAGACATGTCCTCCCCACTTTTTAAGATGGGGTGATATACTATGCCATGTCCCCCACTTTTTCTCTTCAGGTTTTGTTTTTGGAAAGGTTCCAAAAATAAGTGACGTTTGCCACGTTTTGTGTGAAGTGCTTTTCATGTTAGACGTTACACATAGCCAAGTTGATAATGAAACAGAGTTTCACTGTCAGTCATATCACTGTAGTATCACTGTCAGTCACATCACTGGACTCTGTTAGTTTATCAATTTTAGCTTCAATAAAATGATATTTAGCATTTCTCAAGTTTCTAGAGACCTCGGAGGATGGTTTACTGTTTCTGTCCGACATTTTACCCTGTGTAGTATACTGTTAGAAAGGTCATTTTCTTGAAACAGTGATAGTTTTACAGTTGCACATGTGAAAGACCACAGTATAGCATGGATTTGGTTCGTGCAGAAATGCATCTGGTTTTGCTGTAACGTTGGTTGTCACTTATTCAGAAACAGACAGCGTAAAATTTAATGATGCTAGTGTATATAAGCATACCATAGTTTTGTGATTGAAAACTGGGACACTTCAGAACAACAAGCCTTAGAAGGAAATCAAACAAGTGCCGGTATGAAATAAATCTTTTCAATAACCTATAATTGCAAAAGAACACCCCCTCCTACTAGCCAACTTTACTGAACTAGCCAATGCGCTAACAATCAACCCATTACTGGACCAATTGCCCACTACAATGACGTATCAATTACCTTTACATCTAAAACAACGACACAAGATCACGCATTATTCTTCAGCAAGTTGGTGAAACAGACTAATCATAGCATGCTAATATTCGTGTAGGGCTATGCTGCCTGACTGAATGCCTAACCGGGACTTTTTGGTTGACCAACCGGGACAAAGCCTTCAAACCAGGTCTGTCCCGGTTAAAATAGGACGTCTGGTAAACGTAAGTGTATATAATGTTACAAAGTTATATTTTCAGGCAAATGTCTGCAAAGCTTTTGACGAAAACAAAAGCAGCACTATTGTGGAGACTTAGGCTTTTGCAAAACTGCCCGTCCTAAAACTGTCTTCAACCATTGGTGAATAGGATTTCAATCAAAACGTTGGAGAACTATTTACCTAGCTATATATTGACCTATAGCTCAAAGCATAAGGACTTGACTAGGAATCAAAGCTAAAATATACATTTATCCTCAGTTCTTGTAGTGTCGCAACAATGGTGAACAACAAAACCAAAATATATTTTTTCATGGCTCTTACACTTTGTGCTTGTGTTGAATGCATTGGTTCGTAAGCCATCTGATTTACTTGAGTTTAACCAAAAACATAATGCCGCTATATTTTTTTCCAAGTGCAAAACTTTTGCTTTACAGGCAAGTGCGTAGGCAAGGGGGGCAGTGCTGCCCAGTTATATTGTGCCCAGAAAAATTTGTTTTGAAGATATAGTAAAAACTAAAATCTTGTCCCTGTAAACTGTAACTCCTCCCAATACTTAATACCTGTTCACACCTAGTTTTGCTGGATTTTTTTTCGTGTTAATCAGGTGAAACTTGTACATTTTTACCAATTCACCATTGTGCGTTTTATTTCTGTTTAATCTCAAATATATTTTCGTGTTGTTATGCAAGTGGAACTCTTAGAATTAAACTTCTGACATTAATTTCATTCATTAAAATCTGATGTTCAACATGAAAAATGGATTGTTGAAAGACTGAGCTTAATTGCATCACATAAAAAAGTCAGAAGACAACAGTCACCAAACGATCAGGTATACAGAAATTACGTTGTAGGCTAGATGGGTATGTATGCATGAGTCAACAAGGGGGATTGAAAGAATGCATCCACCACCGGGTAAGAGTATATCAATGGAGATTTTGGTGGGGGTGGGGCTGCAGGCATGATGCGCAGTAGCATTGAAAAGATTTGTAGCTTTTACAAAGAGCGGAAATGTGCATGAAAAATATTTATCGTCTTTGTAACGTTAAGCAACTTGAAGACTTCAGATTGCGCTGTAAACCACACCTCTTGTAAAATGCATGAAAACTGATAATAATTTCTACTATGAGAGTGATATGCATGTGCGACCAATGCCATTCAGCATTTTGTGCACTCCAACTGACAGCTCTGATAAAACCCAATTGATATATTAGCGTGATTAGTCTTGCTTTTAAAACACCTCTATAAACAAGATTGGCAATCTGTATTTGTAAAACTTCTGTATCGACCCGATGACTTCATGATTTCACAGTAAACTGTACCCCCCTCCATTTTATAACAAAATTGCGCCCATGATTATAACAAGAGGCATGCTCATATTTTTGTACAAGCTTCTTAACATGCCATAAGTGTTAATGAAGTTGGTGTACTGATGGTTGGAGTCATTTCAATAAATATTTTGTTTGGCACACTGGTACTGGTGTTATGATCTGATTTGCTTCAAGCGTGATGTTTAAGTGCAAAGTAAGTTTCAATGAAAGCTCAGCTGAATTCTAGTTGCTGTACTGGAAGAAACAAAGCACAAAAGGTTATATTATAAAACAATTTAAAATTACTACTTGTTAGGTGGCCACCCTTTACACAATAAATCAAAAAAATCATAAAAATAAAATCCAATTTTTTGATATCATAATTTTTATCAACCCTGGCATTAATTGCAAAGCTGATGCTGACAGTATATTCCATTCAGTGAATTACTGATGCCATGCACTGTCCATGCAGACCTTATTCTCGAGATATGTTGATATTTACAGCTTATATGTACAATATAAAATTTATGTAAGTTAGTAATCTGAACATCTGCCTTGCAGGAGATTAAACTGGGGACAAGTTAGCATGTGTATTTCAACCAATAACAAGCCCTGTGTGCAAGATTTTACGCAAAGTTTACCCTAATTGATAGTAAGCTAAAATTCGTAAGTTTGTGCTGATGTAAAGATGCAGTACATAGTTTGATCCAACTCAGTTTTGTTTCTTCTGCAACAGTGTTGTCATAACTGCACCGAAGGTTTGAATCAGGTTTCTTACAAATAATTAGTTGTTTACAGTTGATCATGACACCTCTAAGTAATCGCTGTTAATGAAATGACCATGTTTAAAACCTAAATGCTTTCAATAAGATTGTTACACAATTTTTAATTGCAAACTACAAGGTTGTTGTGCGTATTTCTGGAAAATTAGTGCAAACTAGACACGGGTCATTCTATCCCAATTCAACCAAACACAATACATGGGTCATTCCACCCCAATTCAACCAATCAAGAAAAATTCCATGGGCACTGTTTCAGATTTTGCTCAAGATTGCACCAAATGTACCTCTATGGGTGCAATGAAATATCCCCTAGTTTGAGATCAAAATTCCAAGCGATGTAGATTTTATAGCCTTTTAAACTTTTAAGGGGTATAACCAGGGTTGAGAAAAAATAAAAAAACCCGTTTTTTTCAAAAAAGGCAACCCACCTATTTTTTTGGGGGTTTTGTTTTTTAGGGTTTAAAAAAAACTTTTTTTTGTTTTTTTGAAAGAAACAAGATTTTGTTCTTTTTTGGAAGAAAACAAAAAAAAACATTCTGAATTGATTTTATGGCATCATGCAATATCACCATTTTCAGAATCACTTAATATCACATTACCGTGTTTATTCGAGTATAAGCTGCATTTTTTTGTACTAAAAATTCAACCAAAAAGTCAGGTGTGACATGTGCATGTACGCTGCTACTGTGTGCATATTATCTAGATGGCACTTTGCACCTGCATGTGTGTGCATGTTTGCACATGTACGCTGCTCTGATGATGAAGGTGATTTAAGTTGAAGAGAGCTTGTCATTATCATGGGATGCTGATGAAAATGTACCAAAAGGAGACTGGGATAAACTATAGTTGGTGATCCTTATGTCATTAAAAATTGAGGGTAAAGAATGTACCCCATCTTTGTTTTCACAAAGTGTTGTTGGTCAGTTCAGTCCTAAGTAGCAAAGTTGGCAAGCCTGCACACCGCAAACAGAGAAAAACCATTCCCATAAACTCTGCAGTTCCATATCTAGTTTAGGTGCATGCCCTACTAATTCAGCATCTATAGTGTTATTTTTCAACATATGATTGGGTATGGTCCAAAATCAGGAAAAGTTTAGATGCAGAAAAGGCAGAAAAAATTTATTAAAATATAGCGATTATACAGAGTTGAAGAAGGTAACCACTAGAATGTACTAAAACTGTTGGATTTATTCTTCTCTTTTCTTAAAGTCCTTCAAATTTCATTGCTGTTTGTTTTGTTTGATTAAAAAAAATTTATTGTTAACTGTATAAGTACCCTGCTTGTTTTATTTTTTACTTCTTAGTAGATTTTTCAAAAGAAAAGTAAAGAGTGAGTTTTATTTGATTTTTAAGTGGGCTTTTTTGAAAAAACCCGGGTGGTTTGTTTTGGGTTGTTTTTTTACAACCCTGGCCATAACCCATTTTTGCCCTTGTGGATCACCGTTATCATTTTGAAAGATTTTTGGAGGCCCTTAACTTTATTTTTGTATAAGTTATAGGCTTGGAAATTGGTACTCTAGGTATTTCTGGCCTGTTCTTTCTTAACTTGCTATTGGAATTGAGTTAGGAGATTTGCATCAAAAGTTATAGGTGTCTCAAAACTGGATTTTTGTCAGGCGGGGTACATATTTGTCACATTTTGACCACCTGCTATGAGGTCAACTCTTGGTCAAGATCTAATTATTTACCTGATTTGTGGCATTTAAGAAATGCTCATTGAGTAAAAGCAAAATGCCTTAATACAAATAGCTAATAATGGTTTTAGAGGGTACTGAAAATGGTAGCAGCTCAGAAAATAACCCTCAGACCACTTTGTTCAGAGGGCAAATCACTGTGTAGATGGTATCTCAGAGTGATGAAACTTTCCTCACTCAAAGATATGTACTTTATCTGTGCCTGACATAAATATAAACATCTCAACTCAACTGCCTCATAGTTTACTCATGAAAAGAAATAATTTCCTCTCAAAGATACGCATTTTTGCCACTAGTGGTGCTGTTGTACCCTTGTTGTTTTTGCAAAAAAATTCTCAAATCACCATTCCTCCACCAAATTTAATGAACAAAGTGTCCATTTATATGTTTTCAGGGTTGAGGAATTCAGCAATGCAGCTAAAATATCAATGGATATTATGGTGATAAGTTATGCTTCATTTTTTGCATTGTCAATGTCTTAAATGTGGCACTTTGAGTAAAAATGTGTTTACTCATGAAGTACAATGCTGTTGTTGCAACCTCTCCGGTGGTGTTGCGTTGAATGTGTGATTCACCACGAACGGGATGTGCGTGAAGAATAACACCATCATGTGTGTAGTGCGAGCAAGCAATAGAAAGAGAGATTGCGAGCATGATCTCTATTGTTGCTTGCTGCCACGGTGCGAAGCTTCGTGCACATGCCGCTCGGGATTTCCGATCGCAACAAAATGATGCTGTGACCAGGATGTGAAGGTCGTGCGGAGTTCAGCCTTCACACAAAGAACGTGCGATCGGTGTGGTTCGTTGTAAAAAGG
>Ga0210059_1000362_pt1 | contig 55464 bp, 34 predicted proteins | sample Ectturendosymbi2_FD_188042 | JGI IMG/M metagenome (GOLD analysis project Ga0210059, IMG submission 188042) | Ecteinascidia turbinata endosymbiont from Florida, USA - Sample 2 (SPAdes) (version 2) | ecosystem: Host-associated > Tunicates > Ascidians > Unclassified | place: Key West, Florida... | reverse complement strand
CAACAGGTAATTTCCTTTTGTATCTGTGACATTCGTTTCAACGGGCGATCACTAACATGTGAGTTGTAGCTTCGCTAATCGATCGGTGGAACAAGCCATGAACAATTCGGCGTTGTGTGTGGAAAAGCACTTAGTATGTCGTGGCGGGATACAGCGTTGCTTGAGGGCGGGCGTGGGAGGGCTATTTAAGAAAGATCACAGTGCTAAGGGTATGTGTTGGTTCAGTGTGAGCAACACTCAAAAACTTCGGAAAAGTTTTCGGCAGTCGGTTAGTTTTGAAATCAGTATTGACTCAATGCGCGAGTTGGTCCCTGCAAGATGACCATTGAAGCGTCTGGTTGGGCAATTGTTCCATCGTTTTCTTAAATTTTATTCTGTTATGGTTAAAAGGATTAAATTTTTGTTGGGGTTGCCAGTAGTGATTGCGATCAACCAAGTTGGCGATATGCGATTACAGATAGAACTGGAACAACCACGTGCGGCATCGGAAATAATCGTAATGGGCCTAAGATAAAATTAGTACATTACTGTAAGATTAAATTTTGCAGACGATTGCAAGCGCTATAAGCAGTTATGGTCTAACAGGTGAGCAGCTTAACGATCATCCTAAAATAGGACAACCTTACAGTTTTCGCACCTACTAATGCAGCTCCCCGTCATATTTTCGTCACATGCTGACATAAGGAGTTCTAGTTGAGCGCGAGTCTGTGCCGCCCGCAATCTAAGCTGTAAGCACTCGTGTTTTGTCTTGTTTACGACTCGGTGGAAATGCGTTCCTTGCATGTCTCAGAGAGCAGCTCGCGTCTTGCCGGCAGTTCGATCAAAGTTCGCGGCCTTTGTTCAGGTGATCGCATGTGAGGCCTTGTTAACAGCAGGAAGCAACTGATTAAGTATGCAGTGTCTCACAGTTCACGTCGCTGATGCTTTCAGATTGTGCTTGTATTTTGGTCTCGGCTTCCTGTGCAAACTGATGGATCGCGGGCGTTTTATTGTCCACTGAAACAAACAGGGTACGAACAAAGCTTTTGTGCTCTTCACGCACGTTGCGCATAAACTGTGTGACGTCGCGTGACGCAAATGGAACGCGAGCTCTGTTTGAGCCAACGCCGAACGGGCCAGACGTTATTGCCGTTATTGCTATTGTTCGTGGTTTCATGGCAAACAGCCAGCATTTTTGCGTGGTTGGTTGTGTAGTAAGCGCGCAAAGTGAGTACTGGCCGCTTTAGTTGAAGTTGTTTGCTCATTTTTACGTGCTCGCTTTAACCTGCATGAGTGTGTTGAGCGGTAATCCGCAAAGGTCAAAGACTTGCGTGCGTAATCACTTTGATTTCGATGAGTTGCCTTCCTGGGCGCACGCATTTTTTAAACTAAGCGTGACCTTTCTTCATGTCTTTGAGCCCTTCCTCGTTTTGCGTGCTTTTCGCATTTCATTCAACTGGTGGAACTGCTCGTAAATCCTGATTTTCCACCTTCGTACCCCATATATAGGATTGACTTATCATACTTTTACAGGCACTTGAACAGGCATAAACAGTGTTGTTTGCGGTAGTCTCAAACACACGACAAGCGTTGTGCAGTTTTTCAACCCACATTGCTGTCCAACTGTTCAAATATTTGATCCATAACTTTCCATTAACTCTGGCGATTGCACACGCAAGCAGTTGCCGGTACTTCCGCTTTATTTCAATTACTTTATTTCTTTGGTTTGATGTTTAGGGAACTGAAGGAGATAATGTACAATTTCAAAACTGCAGTGCCTTGTTCCTATAACAAAATTTCATGCCAAAAAGGTTATAGTAGTTTGCCGGAGCGCCATGTTAACCTTTGTAGTATACACCAGTGGTCTCAAACTTAAATTGCTCCGAGGGCCAAATGAGGACTTATAAAGTAACCCGAGGACCGCATTGTGACGCTGACGCAACAATGGCGGTTCCTAAACCTCACTAGAAACAGCTTTTACATCTTATTTCCTGCGAAAGGTATCACCAGTTATAGGAAAATCATTTGAAGTTGTCTCCACGTTCGTTTAAAAGGAACTTTTCATTCGCTGGCCGAGAACTTTTAAATCAACTAAATAACTTAAATGTTAATTATTTGACAATTCCCAAAACCATCGTGGGCTGAACCAAATGCCCTCGCGGACAACATGTTTGAGACCCCTTCATTTACCATTCTTCGCGGTACCCTATGGTAGATGCGTGAAATATACGGTTGTTTTCGTTTATAACGTGGTCGATCACATCAGATATGTTTAAAATAAACGTATTGGTAATAGAAGGTTTTTAGATAGACATTGTTGGACGAAAGTGAGCTGGATAAGCTATGACGTCACAGCTCGAGGTGAACCCTGACGACATAGCACATGACCCAAAGCTCTTTTGAATTTTTTTGGTTATTATATTTTTTTCACCTGTTTCACTTGCCATATTTTTTTCGTTTATGAAGTATTGTTTTCAAGTTTATGTATCCGCCTCGAGACATCACAAACTACTTTTGTCGAGGGCATGCCCGGGCGTGTTGCAAATATTCCGACTAAACCTTTTCTTGGCCACTTAATTCCACCACCTGGTGCGCTTTTTAATTTTCACTTTGCTTTTGGAAGTGTCGAAAAAGTATTACGTCACAAAACTTTGTTTGAAAAAAGTCTGTCTAAACCGGTGTTTCTCAAACTTACCCAGCTCGCGGACGCCCAAGTCATATGTTTATTTTCTGCGGACCCCCAAATACTCCTGAACAGTGAATAAAACAATACACGGTCTACATATGAACAAAATAGCAAGTCTTTTATTCATGTCAATGCACGTGCAGCGTTTTAGCAGAAGATTCTGCGGACAGTGTGGACTATTACAATATAAAGGTAGTACCGTACTGGAATTTACTTCGTTATGCGTAGAGGTGCATGTCAGTTTGTAGTTGTGGCTTGATTAAGCTGGATAGTGGCCCAAATGGGCGAATAAAAAGTAGTGGATGTTTTGATTGGATTTTAATTTACGGACTCTCTGAAGCACATTCATGGACCCCTGAGGGGTTCACAGACCCCAGTATAAGAACCCTTGGTCTAAACGTTTAACGGTCACTACTGGACGTTATCATCAACAACAACAACTAGGGCTGGGTTCAAGTAAGTAATTACTAATTACTTAATTATTTACTTCAAAACCTTTACTTGTTACTTAATTAAGCAAATTTGCCATTACTTGACATATCAAGTTATTTGCTTTTAGAAAAGTTAAGATCAGATCTTGAAAGCCACGTCTGCTGCTGTAAACGCAACGTTACAGGTGAAATGCATCATCACAAACAAAATAAGCCATTTAGGCGAATAGATTTCTTGCTTGTGCAGAGCGCTTTGTGAGTCACAATTGTTGATTGTCACGTGATTATGATTTGGAGCTAGAAGCTCATTACATTAAATTGAATCGCGAGCAACAAGTGCGCATTTTGTCTGAACCGCGCATTATGTGATTTTAAAATTGCAATGATTTTGATGTACTTGCATGTTCTTAAGTGTACATGTCGATTTTGCTAACTTGCTTGAATTACTCAGTTACTTCAGTAATCTGTCAGAAATTACTTACCACTTGAACAAAAATTTTTGTTACTTGAACGCAGCCCTAACAACAAACATGAGTGAAGTTGCTCGTTCGTACTGCTGTGATCCGTTCCCTTATCTGAATGCCCGTCACCCCCACCTAAGCAGTGCCGATGCTCGATTGAAAACGTTTTGTTCAAACTGGCCGCCTGTCCAACCTGTCACAGAGTAAAGCGATAGAGTGACAAGTTACTACTGCGGCTGTTGCTTGTCGCGCTGGCTGTCGAATGAAAACGTTTACGTCGAGCACGCGAAACGGTTTCCACATTGCGAAACTAAAAGGTTGCGCGTTCGTGTCTGAAATGACATCCAACTTCCCGAACCTCCATCGTCCACTCTCACACAAACTGGGGCAAGCCGTTCCTGCCGCACTTTTGCTGAGCAGGTGTGTTTCGTTTGAAAATGTTATCGACGCTACATTTCGATGTCAAACAACTTCTTTATGTTTGCAGAGACATTCCTGTACTAACCATTACGCAAGTGTAACTGCAGAGATTATATTACTCACGAGTCACGAGTGGCATGACGCAGTCAAGATCGTTTCTTTTTTGATCAGTGTTGCTTTGCACACCTCTTTTTTCTTTATACCTATACTAAGAGTAAGCGGCTTGAATTTTCTTCTTCAGAGATGAACTGCGTATTTGGTGATATTGAATGTCACATATTACCGAGCTCCCTTCTTCGCAGTCTTGATCAGAAAAGTACTGTAGTCATCCACATGAATTATTTATCGCTCCGGCTCTTGTGTCCTTATGCGCTGTAGCGTTTTTATTCCCTTATTGAGCCAAGTATGCTTTTCATGTGGTCAGCCGATCGTCGTCGAATTGCAAGTGTCAGCCATTTTCACCGTTCATTTAGAGCAAGTTGTTCTCACTGATTGGATTGAGCGGTGATAAGTGATTTACTGATGCATAGAATTGTATGGCATAAAAAGTCGGCTGACGATAGTAATTGTTTGAACGAGCTGTTCGCAAAAAAACGTGTTCGTCGCTCCTCGTCACTTTAGGTGCGGAAAAGTGCATTTGTGGAACTTGCACGGACGTCCTCTATTTACTGCTTGGATGTGTCTGTATGGCAGCTGGGTCATTCGCAGTCACGGCGTGTAAATTAAGTGGTCAGGAAATAAGATATTGCTGATACAGTAGACGCCGGGTTAATACATCCAACCGCTTATTGCATCCAAATCGCTTGGAATGGGACCCTTTTAATTATTTTCCATCATAAAAACTCCGGTTAATACATCCAGCCACCGCTTTTTAATGCTCTGGCAGAAGTAGATGGCCATCTCAGAAAAAACTTTCTGCTTAAGCAAGCTACGTTGAGCAGCTTTTTCAGTGCTGAATAAATACAAAACGTCAGTTGCATCATTTTACGCCTGTGGGGGGTTGGTTGTTAGCTGCAGTTTCAGGAAAATCGGTTATTACAACCACCGCATAATACATCCAAAATCGGCTGACCCGAGGTGGATGTACTAACCGGAGTCTACTGTATTACAATTACAAGCCCTCGTAGTTAACCTTCTTCACCTTTTTTCTTTGTGTGGTAGAGTTGGCAGATGGAGAAATGATGCAGTCCAAACTTGTGGTAATCTTTCTTGCCACTATTTGGGGGGTGCAGTTTTTCTTCCCAATTTGATGTCATTTGTCATGTCCAAAGAAAAGTTTGAGCGGATCGCGTTTTCTTGAGTCGGTTTCGGTTGGTGAGGTAATCTTTCTTTTGGTTGAGTCTCGTCAATCATATCGCTTCTCCAAATGAGTTCGATTTAAATGTCACCTTTGGGTGGTGTGAATTCCCGTTAATGAACTGTCTTCTTTCCTCTGTTGGTTTCACAAGTCTTTATTCACAAACTCAAAATCATCTTCTGTAGTTATGCAATGATTAACGTCTACGAATTCCACCTCGCCCATTTGTTCGGCTGTGCAAGTTTAGCGAAACGTTAGTTCCAATGTTGGTAAATGCTGAAGCTACTGCTTGTCGAATGCGTTCATTTGACATTTCTGAATTCTGATGCAGCTATCCAAATTACGTCGTCGATAAACGTACGGATAAGTTTTGTCTTACTTAGCACACTAGCAATCTGCTGTAGGATGTAATGCACAGCAATGTTTTCCAAAGAAACAGTGTTTGTCACCGGTTGTAATTCCGTTTTTGAGGATTGATATAATTGGTCGCCATATTGGGTGACAACTTTGCTAAGGCAATTTTATTCAATTCAATAATGATTTTGGCGGCCTTGGTGTTGAAGGTAGAATGTTTCTCCAAGGCACATTCAAGTTTTAGTTACAATGTCTCTGCACAAGCTTGGTTAAAGTGCTGTCACATCTGCCGCCTCAAGTGTAAAACACGGGTTTTTGCTTTTCAGCTCCTAAGATTTTAATCAGGCAGTATTTCCAATTGAGCAGGTCTTCAATGTATTGACGGCTATCTTGACAAAACTCGTCTGATCTTTCTTTGCAAAATTTTGCACTGATACGCTTCAGCATAAATTCTAAAAATGTAGTAATGCGTGAGGCGCTGATGTTCCCAGCAGATTGTTACAAGCGTACCGGTATTTTGGATATGTCTTTAATATCAACGTTCAATAAACTCTCCGGGGTTAACTTGTGTGTCTTGAAAAGCGGGCAAGCGTAATAATTTTGCTGATGCACCGTTGACCTTGCGGTAGGTTTTGTCCGTCCATTTCATTCCAGTTGTGTGTAGCAGCAATTCATCACTCACTGCACGCATAGTAAGAAGTTCAATAACAAGGTTGTCTTTACTCAGTTCTTTTTCTCATCTTTCTCGATTTTTCAAGAAGGTAAGCGTCGCATCTATTTCCAGGCACATCCCTTTTTTCAAACTGCTGCAGTTCTTTGGTATCATTACAGCGTTGTAACGTTGTAATTTTCATGAGTAATAATTTTGCCGTCTTATCAACTCGGCAAATTACACTTCCCTTCTGTTGGTTTGCCCAGTTTGCTTTTTAGACTGTCTCTTTTGTTCCTCCGGTCAATTGTTCTTGGTTCAGTATGCGTCCAACACCCAAGGTTTCAGGTTCCTGAATTTTGTAAAAAACATGTCCGCGTATGCTGTGGTTTTGTCATCAGTTAGATTCCTATTATGCCTGGAGTTTTTGGGGATTTTCAGTTTTATTTTGGCAGCAAAGTCTACATCATCCCGTTTTCGCCATTCTCTTAGTCTGACGTGTTGGTGGGCAATGAGCAATCCACGTTTGCGAGCGACCCACACCATTTGGGTGTTGGGGCAACTCTTAATCTTTGCACAACAAAGGTTTGTCGTGAACTAGTTCAACCGAAGATTTGTTCGAAATCATTTTTGGGCTCTAGCCAACACAGCTTGCATTTTATGGATTCTAAGAGGTTTTCTGTAGCGTTGAGTATCTCTTGTTTTTTCCGGCGTCTCTTTTCAGTGGTATGCTTAGTTAAGCCCTGCCGTTATTTGATTGCTAATAATAATAATGAATTTTTTGATGGCTTACCGTCATTTGTGGTAGAAGACAAATTGGGCTTGCTAGGGGATTCGTTTGTTAGTCATTGACTTCCACACTAATGCAACAGATGTGAAAACAACCTGAACGCGGTGCTTTCCTGCGGACATGTCCGTTGCTGTAAGTACGGTTAACCTTTTCATTGTTTTTGTACTGATTCTTCTCTCAGTTGCCTGTATCTTTGAATCGTGCTTAGCTTGGGTGAATCATCAACGCAATGTTTCAGTTGCTGCGTTTCAATGTCTGCACACTCCTGAGGTAGACCGCCACCGCTGTAGGCGAATTTCAATTTCAGCAGAGTGGAAGAATTATCCTTTGATACCAAAATAGCCTGAAGTTGTTTTATTTTAAGGTGACGCATGATTTGTAAAGGCAAGGTCTGTTTCGCCACACGTATTGATTGTTCGTGCAACACAGAATCGCTGAATGATTTTTCAAAAATCTGCGGATGCCATGAGGGTCGCTCATTACAAGCATCAATACATCTATGACGAGTACAGTGTCGTAGAAAGCAGTGCCGACTTCTGAATGTTATTATTTGACTAGCAACGACTTTACTACCCTATTTTTTGACGCAGGGAGGACGGATATCTGTTTGGAATGGACAACATGATCAAGCTTTTCGAAGACATTCTTCTCAGCTTCACGCAACAAAAGTTGGCAACTCCCGAAGAATCTCCCGCCCATCGCGTTGCGGGTGTTGACGTCACCGTGAGTCCGCGAACTGGACGGAAAATGCTACGTCGGCAAGACGCGCGTACGTCGGTTGACGACGGCAAAACTCTTCCTTGCGATAGCACGTCGAGGACGGTCTCGTAGCATGTTGGCAAATGCTTATGAAGAAGCGAGAAAAACGTTTCGGTCGTCTCTTAGCTGCCATTTTTCACAAGATGTTGATTGACGAAATCCAAGGGTCGTTTCGTGTCGGAAGATTCCCCCAACGGACGTGCGCAGTGCCACCGAGCCATCTTTACTCTTGTTCCACTCATAAGCAGACATGCAACAAAGAAACGGCGCGAGCTCATTTTGTTGCGTGTCTCCGTTGACGGATCGAATAGTTGATTTTCATAACTACCGCGTGCGACTGGATTCGTTCCGTGCGCGTCGCTCCATTCAATGTTACTCCCTTGTGTCTGTTGCTGCATGGCGTGAGACCTGAGCAGCTTATGCATGTGATGGTACTTCGACCTATCTACGCTCACACTACGCCTGTTGTATGTGCTGTAAAGGTGTAGTTCGTAGTGTCTAATGACAGTGTAGGTACTTCGTATTAATTCAGTTTATCGCTCGCTCTTCAAGAGTCTTTTGCACTCGCTCGGTCTCGTGTGCTGTAATGCGATTGCGCAAACGATCCGTTGTCGAAATTATCGCAATTATCTGCGAAAGTGAAGCGGTCGACCGCCTCCCTACAAACTCTTGATTTGTCCGGTCGGCAAGCAACGCCACGTATTTCGTTTTTTACATCATCAAATATTGCGATATGGGCTTTTACACGTGCACGTTGACCTGCTTCTTTTAGCGCATTGCCGTTGAGTTCATCCACTCCTAAATCATAAGGTGGTTTCCTCGAATCTACCTCACCAACTGGTAGGCTTTTATTTTTAGAATGAACGTTTCAAGGTTGTTTCTGTGTGTCATGACATTGACGGAGTGATGGCGCGAAAAGGATTTTTTAAAGCTTTTAAATATTTTAAGTAAACGAGTTGGAAGCATCTCGACGGCTGCGCAGATCGTTCCAACACTGCTTCACTTTTATCATCTCGGAATCCTGTTTGTACGGTTCTCACTCTCAAGCGCGGATTGTCTGATAGTCGTGTCGTGTGCCGATAGTATGGGCTGATTGGCATGATCTGCAGCATAGCTTTCACCACTGTCCTTGTTTTGTAAGCATCTGCGTTTTTCCGTACTCTCAGACCTCACGAATGGCTGACTTCCGTCAGCAGTAGCTTAAAACCTTTTTGAATCGATTCCTGGAGAAAGGATGCAGTTGGTGCAGGCGTTGGAACATGCATATACTTCCAATGTCCATACTCAGCACCGATACTGTTCTTCAGGTCGTTAGTGGGACAGCGTGCGCGTTGCGATAGTGGGATGCGGTGCTGTTTTGTTAAATTCGCGTCGAGTCGGATATTACTTTATTTCCATTCAAAATCAAGGTCAGTATCGTGGACCATCATTTTCAAACCGAAATGCGTTGATGTTTAAGGCGACATGTTTTTGCATTTGTTTCGATCGCAGTTTTAGGCTTACGTATTGTTTGCCTTCTTTGTGTACGCGTTCTTCAGTTATGTTCGGCAAAGTGTGTGCGCGAAACGTTTACGCGACCGGTTTCAACGACGGGCCCACGTTGTCGAAAAGCCACGATCAAGATTTACGGGGTAATGTTTGCGCACTGGGAGGTGGTTTGATTTGCTCTTTACCCTGCTCGATGTTACTATCAACTGTTCATTAAATACAGTTTTTTTGGAAACTGTATTTAACCAATTTGCGCTTGGATTTCTGTATACCTGGGTCGCTTTGATCTGACTGCAGCCGGTCACTTGAGGTCACGACAGTGAGATAACTTAATCGTCCACACAAACCCACAGCCCGTCATGATTGATCTGAGTTTTCATTTTTTCCCCATTTTACTGCCCAGATCATCGGGACACGTACAGTTCTTCACAGTGATTGCTAATCATTGCTACTCGATGCAAGTTAACTTTTGTCAGGGCGCCTGGGTATTTCTTCCGAAGGAAGTGGCTCACACTATTTGACGAAAAAATATTCCAGTGGAAATATTCGCCTGCTAATAAGTGGTAACGTCGATCTTCTCGTTTCATTGTGAGAGCTGATTGAATTGGGAGGGAACAACCAGTAACCACAGTAAGAAAAAATTTCAAGCATTTTTACTCAGCCCTCAACTTGCATTGGACCTTTTCATTGGATCAGTCACTTTCGCAAAGGTCTGGGCTCATGCATACGTCGTCTGTTCACATCGCGTACCGGGTGACACTAAACGCGAGTGCATGCGCAGTGCATTGTCCCTGTTATGGTTGTCTTGCGCGGAAACTGCAATGATTTGCCGGGTCTAAATTTTACCCAAGTATCGCAACAACACTGTGCGCTTGATGGCGTCTTCGTGCGGTACCGCTGTAATGCTAAGAGGTTGAAAAAGCGCGCGAAAAGGTCGTCTGCTGTAACTCCTGCGGTCGTCGTTTGAGCCAGCAATCACGTCCGCAACTCCTTACGTATAAGTTTATGAATTGCCTTTGGGGCTTGTTTAAAAACTCACCATGTTCAGCAATGTCCCAAACTTTATCATGAGTTTCAGTCACATAGGACTGGGAAGTTCACACTGTTGTAAAACACGGATGTTGTTGGGACTCGTTTTAGGTTTCGAGGCAATCCCCAGTTGCCTTCGTGAAACCGATTCGCGCGATAGAGCGACCGCAGCTTTCAACTGGTTGCTGAAGCGATCTCGCTTTATCACCTCCATATTTCGATGACTTCATACAAGCACTGACTCCACAAAGTTACGTTTTTGATATATGACGTAACACGCCGGATTGGAAGTGGCCGAAGGAAACTCGGTTGGTCAATGTCTCTCAAAGTTTTGTTGCGTACAATGCAAATTGGGTGAGAACGGCTGTTGAATTAGTGCTCCTCTGCTCGTGTCATATGCGTCGCCGACCTTCGCAAATAGGTTTTTCAGACCAACAAGGAAAGTTCAATACGGTTTCCCATACTAATTTCCGGCTGTTTGGCTGAAGGCACTAGGAGTTGAAACGCTTACCTTTTTTGTGAATATTGCTTTGTTTTCCCTGTTATCTGTCGGTATTAACGGTACGTGCCGGCGACTCTACTGCAATAAGTAAGTTTTTATTTTTTGCGCAACTGTTTCATGCACCCATCTTTTAATCGTGATTAAGCATGCGACGTGGTCAACTATTTTAGCGTTCGATGTATATCGTTTTAATATAAATGCACCCGTACGAAAACAAAACAGTGAGCAAGGTTCAGATCTAAACAGTCCTGAGGTGACATGTTAAATCGTAAGTATGATGTTACATATTCCTTTGCCAGACGGTTTGAAAACAGCAAGCTGTCTAAAACACCCATGTGCTGGAAAGTATTTTTAAGGACCGTCTTGTCCTATTTGGAAGTTTCACTTGATGGAAAACCGATCTGACATGCCCGTTGCTTGAAAGTTACCTGTATTCAAGTTCAGTTGGCGCGACTTGACAACAGGCGTAAAGTTGTTTACTTTGTAAACAAGCATGCCTATTTCTGATTTCTGAAGTTTCATGTGACAGGTTTTTCATATCTTTTTGGTCATTGTTAAACAGTGTTGGATATGCCATTCAAAAGGCTTAGGGTTTGTAAAGTGGTCAGAAAGTCAACTACTAATGAATTCCAAGCTGTGGGTGTCAACGGTAGCAAGTTAACGCGTTTCACATGCGTTTGTTGTGAGCTCCGCACGTTTTTAACGTGTAACGCCAAGGACAGATGCCGACTTTTCCAACAGTTCGTTGGTTACAGCAGCAGTAATCGGCGAATGGAACGGGAAACCTGGGTAGCGTCTGTCCACTCCCAAGCGATGGCGACTTTGCGAAAAGAAGGGTAATCTAGGCAGTGCATGTGAATTTTCGGGGCAAGGCATTGGGTAGATTATGAAAAATGGGAGACGTCGGGGTCATGGGCGTCTGTAGGGGGAAAAACGGGCATTTGCCCAAAGTCAGCATCTCAATCCCGATTAATTGATATAATTCTTCTAATGACAGTTTATTTGCCGGTATGATATTCACACTGCACAAGAGCCAGATTCACTGTTCTATGGTGTCACGCAGTGATGCGCTTGCAGTTCACTCATGTCAGCTGCTTTTCCTGTAGAGGCAGGTTGCGAAACTTGCAAACGTATTGTTCTACTGTTAGTTTTTATTGCATAACAAAATACGGCAAAATCTTCACTTCAAGTTACGGTGGTAGGCGTTTTGCCGCATGTGACTGCTCAACGCAGACATCTGGGCAGGTAATGCAGGGAGGCGAGACAGTGAGTGCTGATAGCGGTAAGCCACGCAGCTTTGGACTGTGTGAAAACAAGCATGAGTGAATCTGTAGCAAGGTTTTCACAAGTTTGAAAAATCCATTGTTAGTTTGAGACTGAACCCTTGTCCGGCTTACGTATGATGAGCTTTCACCCTGAAAAAATCACTTAAGATAAGCAAGGTTTTATTGAAAGGATGATTGATCGCAGGGGTGGATATTATAATTTTGAGGTCCGAAGCGAATTCTCAGAAAGTGGCCGCAAAACATCGCGAAATGTGTGTTATTTCATGTGTGCAATATATCGTGGCGCATGGCTCCTATATTTGTTGAAGTTACGTCAGAGAAGGAGCTCATATTTTACACTTGCTTTAAACAAAAAGTTTATTCGCTGAAAGCAAGTGAAATTTTTCATTTTGTCTGGAAATTTGTTTCTGCGTGAAAGTGCATTTCACATTGTAAATTGTTTAAAGTCATTAGATTTTAAATTACTGTTTGTCTACACATTAAAGTTTTTGAGGGGCCCATGTGGCACATTTTCACATAACTTTTGCGTTATCTTGAAAACATATGACTTGGTTCAGAGCTTATGAAATGTGGCTCTAGAGTGGTTCATAGAAGTGCGAAATTGTCGAAGGACCCCGCGGCATCTCTGGAAAAAGGAGCCTGAGGCAACCGCCTAATTCGCCTCCTTTAATATCTCTTGATCGGTTTGGACGAGATCACGTTTGTAGCTCTTGTTTCTAAGTGACGTTGACAAGTCTTAGTAGGTAAAAGAAAGTCATTATTTGTGATTTAGTTAAAAAGCATCTTGCTTGAAAAAACTGCAGATATACTATTATGGGGTAAACATATCTGAAGAGACGAAATTCTTCACAGTCTGAATGACTACTTTTTCGCGTCAACAAAGAAGCGCTATAGCCTGTGGCTTTTTTCAGAATGTTATTACAGCTCCCACTCCACCGCAAAACAACACCACTATCGCTGAAGAAAAGTATCACAGAATTGTTACACAACAGACTAAAAGCGATACAATACAAAAAGGCATGCTTTCTCTTCCAATCCTGACTACACATATTTTTCAAAGGATCTAATGATATAGTCCTCTAAACCTGTCAAAATTCCGGACATTAGAGTATCTTTAAATTTATTTGCGGACACAAATTTTAAAACCGAATTTCAGGACATGTGCCGGAAATTCCTGACGTATGGCAACCCTAGTCTGTTGTGTAAATTACCGTAATTCACCTCGCTATTGCTGCCAACGAAGCATAGGCTTAGCTAGGGGAAAAAGAGCCATGGCCACACAAAAATTTTAGTTGTCTTGCGGTTTTGTGCTTCGAGACAAGGTGTCCCAAAAACAAATACTGTTGCTCCCTCAATTTCAAAATGCTTAACCCCCCAAAAAAGTTGGGGCTGGCTACGCTACTGCAACGAAGCGTATTTTTGTAACTGTTGTCGTACCATGGGGCATTTTCTACGTGGTGCAAAACAGTGGTGCAGCCAGGTATTTTGTTCGGGATGGGCCAGCCACCTGACGTACTTTCGACTGTTCCTTTCGTTTATTTTCGAACAGTTGAAATTGATATAAAGCACAAGCGAAAAATCTTAGCAAGTTTGTTTGTTTGTTTCGGGGGGGGGCAGATTTCGCGCAAATGTAGGCCTACAGAAATTCTAGACAGATGAAAATGCACTTTCCTCGAAAACGTCAAGAATCAAGGTTGTGTCATTTTTAGGAGAAGCAGCCTCCGCATTCCCTGAAGAAAGCACTCTCGTAGGCTTGTGGACATAGGCGCATGTGACGGAGGAGAGAAATACGTTGTCCCAATGACCCAACTCTTTTAAAATGGTGTGAAAGAATTTCTCACGAAATTCTGGTGACTATGAAATTGAGTCTCCTTGCACTAGTCTTACGGCAGTGTATTTGAACTTAGATCCTCCAAATTCTTTGGCTTGGTGTTAAAATTCAAGTCGTTTACCGTTGATGGTCTAACGCAAGCAGCTAATGTTGACATGGCTGCAGATAGCGGAATGCCAAAGCAGGTTCATTTCTTAAGAAATTTTTCAGGAAATGCTGGATTTCGCTTATGAAGCCGAACAAGGTATTTTATTAATTCATTATTTTTGTGCGTGTAAAGCGACGTCGGTTGCGTTATGCAGTGAAGTTAAATTATTTGCAACAACTTACTGCGAACAGCAGTCATTATATCGAAGTGCAGTAGGTGGTGATTTAGTGGCAACAGCTAATATTCAAGCACGTATAATATGCTTGACGCCAGTGGTGTGTTTAAGGGGAGGCGAGCGAGTCATTTGCCTCGCCCCATCCCTATTTAGGGGCCCCCTCGAGGTGTTTCGCACGTAAATTTTCCTAATATTTGGTGAAAAATTCATCATCCCCTCATATAATATTTTTCCGATGCTTTCAAAGGGGTCCCTAACAGCAACTGTATTGTGTTAAGTACTCTGCTTTCAAAGTGGCCCCAGTAGCAACTCCAGTAAGTACCTTGGTTTCAAAGGGTCCTAAAAACAAATGTAATGCGTAAGAACCTTGCTTTCAAAGGGGCCCTCAATTGCAATATGTAGGTACTCTGCTTTCAAAAGGGCCCCAACCGCCACTGCAATGCGTAATACTCTGCTTTCACAGTGTTCCCACCAGCATCTCTGATATGTAGGCCAAATAAGGGAAAGCTTCAAACCAACTTCAGTACCTTTTAAAAGACTTTGAGTTAAAGACCCTATCAAGTAAGAGCAAAAATTTATGACAAACGATAATTTTTTTCATAGTCATAGAAGAAGTTCCTCATAATATAGTGTGGACGACTGTGAAAAAGAGGCCCCTGCTTTAAGGGCATATATGTAGTGCATATGAAATCCCAAGTCTTTTGTTGTGTTCAGGTATAGACCTGTTTTGTATTCCATTGATTCGTATCATACTCGGTTTGCTTTTTTGTTAACCCTATTGCAAATTGCAGTCTAATGTTCTTTGATTAATAGTGTATGTTTTAGTCAATGAACACTGGTAGGCCAACGTTTTTACAAACACTTCACAGAGCTCGCCAAAGATTTCTCGCCAAATTTGCTGGGAAAATAATACTAAATCTAACCACTATTCAAAGCTTAAACACTAAAACTAGCTCTACCCCAACCTTTAACCATAACCTTTAAAGTGTATAACGCCTTGGCCCATATACAGTAGGCCTATCCCCTTCCTAGGCTTGATCAAAAGGTCTTACCACGGTTGACTGGGTATGATGACGTCATCGGAGGGCCCACTTTTCAGCCTTGCCTCGGGCCCCCCAACCTTTAGTCCACCACTGCTTGACGCGTTGAAACAACACCAGTATCTCTAAACATTTTCTTGAAAAGCTAGTTCAGTTTTTAAATGCGGCTGTTTCTGCAGTTCTTGTAAAAAATAAGCATTCACAAAACTAGCTTGTGTTTGGAATCTGGGCATTTCCTCTGCAATAGATAAGTCATATCAACATTAACAAGTGAAGTATTGATTAATTATTATATCATTGGTAGATCTAGCTAATGCTTTTGAAAAGTGATGCTGATGCACGCACACTTCGAAATGTCATTGGAAGTCTAATGACAAATTACCGTGTGGCATTGGGGCGATTGTTACGACATAAAACTGCATGTAACTTCAAAAGGCAAAAACATTAATAATCTTTTCTCTTTCTGCTGCATGTTGGCACTCCGTCGTACAGTGCTGTAAAGATGACCCGCAAAGGCGGGTAGTGACAATTCATTTTAAGTTTTCAAGTATGGAATGGCCAGAAATTTATCAGGCACTAGTGAAGAACAAACAAGATTCCAAAAGTTCCGAAGAAATGATCACCTCTCTGCAGTATCGGCAATCGGTGGAAGTGTTTTGCTTGTTGGTATTGTCACCGACACTGTATACTACTCGATTGGCCAACCAAAATATACAACTCAAAGTTTCTCGTACATTGCGTTGGTAAGGATTTGAGCTAAACATGAATGTTTTGTTTCTTGAGTGTTTTTTAAGGTCAGAAGCAAAGAAAAATTATGAAATAGTTGACTAAGTTTTTCCAAAATAACATTGTTTTGGCGACTGTTCTGAAGCCATTGTACTGCATTTGGCCAGGGACGCCGGAACAGCGATAGAGCAGGGGGGACAGTAAAAGAGTTGAGGGCAGTGCAAATTTATAAAAAAACAAAAACTCGTTACCAATTACGCTTGTTTCTGTTCAGCAACGATGTTGAACTCAAAAATAATACCAGAAATTATAGAAAACCATTCTGAAGTTCCTGGGTGCGCCAGTAGCCGCAATAAATTTGTTTCAATTCGATCTTGATAAACCATAAAATTATATATGATACTTTTACAAAAAGGCACCTCCGCCCCCGTTGCCTCACTTATGAAAGGGCAAGGGGGAAATGACCTCGTCATGCACCCGCTCTCCGACGTCCTTGCATCTGGCGACTGATTCAATCAAAATACTCTGATTGGAAATGATTTCCGTTAACTTATGATTAACAAGCCTTTTCAAAACACGCCACTCATTAGGCTGCTGTCGGTTCCCTTGCACAACTCAAATAGCATTTTTATACATCCTTGGGTAAAGGAAATTGGTCTGGAAAATCTTTCACAGCAGTTTTTGTCGGTTTGCATACCTCTGAGGTAGAAAAGTAAGCAGGGAAAAACATTAGGGAAGCTAGTCTGTGACCACGTTGTCACATAGGCTACGTATTGTTAAGTTTTTACATTTGTTCCATAGAAACGATTTGTGCGAACTCAGTCAGCTTTCTCCTGCTTATGCAAGTCAACTCAAAACCTTTGAGCAGGTCAAGTGCATATGTAGCCTACTTACGGTAACCAAAAAATCGCGTTTCAGCGCTCAAAAGTGGAGTTTACCGGAATATAGTTTGTTGCTTGGACCAGCCCGTGGTGAAGACAATGCTTTATCTTTATGCGATTCGTTACATGAGCTGCTTTGATGACAAAGCAATTAACCACAAATACATGGTGATCTGTAGGTCAAACGCCAGTTTTCCACAAAATGCACAAGTTTTCGCTCTTGTTTTATGCATGATTGGTAGATTTGCAGTGGAACAAGCAAGGCATTTGCCTAAGAAACCTGTACCAAACGTGCTCTCGCCACTTTAAAAATTTTAGTGTAACATTCGTGTCACTAGAATTTGGAAGCCAACCAGATTAGCCCACCATTTGATTGGCCTATATGACAGGTCGCTTGAATTGAGTTTGCCATTACGCAGGGACGTATATCTACGGGAGGTGAGGGTGTTCAAGTATATCTAGCTATAGAGTTGGCCCTCGCGGCCCCCTCCTTTTTTCAGAATTTGGCTGATTATAATCTGACCTCAATATGTGTCAACATTTCACAGTTGGAGAAACTCAGAATGGCCCTACTGCACATAAACAAGATTAACATTCGGTAGTGTCACCAAGCACACCGAATCGCAGTGTAGTTGTTTCGTTTACGGCTCAACCTTACTTTGTGAATGTGACTCTGCAGTGTACACACTATGAGAAATTCACAAACATTGCACAGTCATGAACCGCATGTGACTCAAAAGTCCATAATGTCAACAAAATGTAGCTCAGTCTCAACGAAGATTTCACGTGTTCAATCGAAAAATCGTAAGAAAGTTAAAACTATTTTAGCGACGGGGAGTATCTAGTTAGTTCAATTACAAGTTTAACAAAACCGCTGCAGATCAGGGTTGCCAGGTCCTGATGAATCAAAAATGCCAAATCGCTTATAAAATGCCAAACAAGCTGAAACATGGCCGATGTCTGTCAGTTTTGAATTACCTGCCTAACAACACCTCACATGTGCCATTACCTGGAGGAGTAATGGCAAAAATACAATGTTGCCATCAAACCAAGCCTAGAAACAAGGGCATAAACAAACACAAAATTGTTAAATCTCCAAAAGTACCATCTCCTCTTATACAAAATGCTTTGGCATATGCGTTTGAAACAATAAAACACAGGTTATGAAAATGCAAATATGAACCGTGCCATAGTTTTCAATTACTTTGAATCTGGTGCACAAGTGTCTTGTATGTTAGATAAGTCGCAATTCTACAAAGTATTTATGACAAAATACCGTCACAGAGAACCCACAGAAAAACTATTAGGCTTACCAGGTTCAGATGGACTAAATACACCAAATCGCTGGTCAAAACATGTCAAATAACATCAGTAAATGCCGACTATGGGCGTACCGAAGTTATGGCTCCAGGGGCAAGAAATAAGTTTGGTGCCCCCATTTTCGAACCTTAGCAAATATACTGTATTGAATAAAGTACTTGCGACATTGTTGGGACTTTTCGGATTCTGCTCCCGGGGCTTTGTCCCCCCTTGCCCTCGTTACGGACCTGATGCCAACAGCCTGAAAATAATTGCTCAGGTAACCTTGAAAACCTGACTCCTTGTCAAAATGACCCATAAGCGTAGCCAGGGGGGCCAGGAGGGCATGCCCCCAAATTTTTAGCATATATAGTCATTTTTTGCTTGAAAATGCGGTATCCCAAACAAAATAGTGTTATTCGCCTACAATCAAACATTCTGGCCCAAAAACTTTTGGGCTGGCTACGCCACTGAAGTCACCATTAACGTTTTAGGAGCACAGGCGCATTTTTAACAACTCAGCAATTATTCTCTAGCTCATCTGACCCGAAATAGCAAACGTTCGTATTTCAAAATACATGCAGGCCTATATATTTTTTAAAACGAACATATTTACTTCCACAAATGTGGGAGGAACTCAAGGTGACTCCCGTCAAAATTTCTTTTACAAGTGCAAACAAGGTTAACTATGAGTCACCCGCGTCGACTCAACATGTCTTATCATCGAATTCCTTCATAGGACCCAGTTACGAAGCTTGCTCGTCCAACAAAATGTCAGACTTGTTTAAGCAAAAATGGAATTGGAGACCTCACGCACAAGTGTTGTTATTACACATTAGGCACGCACTACTATCTTGGCACTAACCACCCTTTACACAAAAAATGCAAAATGTATGTATATTTCGATAAGATTGCTCGACAGAACACTTCGAAAAATCAGTTACTGGGGGAATAAGCTTAATAAATGTATTTTAAGTCTTTTTAAAACTTAGTCGAAAACTGAATTACGCATATTGTCCACAGTCGCCTCAGCAGGGCTCAAAGCAGGCAGGTTTTAAAAATGCCACGTAATGTTTTTGTCTGCAACACAACTAAAACATGGCAAAACATGCCAAATTATAACGTATATGCAAAACAGCAGTTTTTCATGCCAAACCACTGTAAGGCCAAATTTCTGGAATTTTGGCATTAAAAACGCCAACTTGGCAAACTGCTGCAGACATCTCTTGCCACGAGGGCAATGTGCCCCAAAAATCCCAACATAGAATGCGAGGCTAAGCGGCCCAAGTGCTGCAAATACATCGAAGATACTTCCCGTGGTTGGATTAATTCATCGCGGGTGGTTTGGCGTTGTGTTTGCCTGTCTGCATTTCATCGTACCACTTAAAACCGAGCATTGCATAGAATAGCGTAGTCCAACTACCTTTGACCTACGAGCCATTTTAAAAAATATGACAACTAACGGGCCACTTTCAACAAAATGATGTATAAAAGACAACAGATTTACAACATTTAAAACTAAAAAAGTAAGGCATTTGAGTGCCTCAATGAAATTACTACGCATTAGCAAATAACAATTTATTAAAAATTTCTATCAGTGGGATGCCTGTGGTCGAAGCTTCTCTGATACAATTGTTCCTTTTTCAACACCAGTGTTAGTGGTAGCCAGGCCCGTAACCAGCTTGGAACACCAGGGTATCGAAGAGTTTTCAAAGAGGAGCCCAAATTTTTTGAACTATGCCCAGTAGTTTCAAACTATGTCCAACACATTTTTCCAGGGGGATAAAAAATTTTAGGAGAGCTTCACCCCTCTACTTACGGCCTGGTGGTAGCAAGTCAGAGACTATCGTCCAGTGTTTCGTCTGCCATTCGATTTATGTTTTTAGATTTTACTTGCTTTAACGTAGAAAACGTATTCTCACACACGTATATGTTTCCAAATGTTGAGTGCATTTTGAGTGTGAAATCATTCCGTTTGGGGAATCTATCTTTGTTGACTAATTTCCAGAAGCTCTCTGCAGTCTCTAACACCGTTAATATTGTACATTTTTATTGAAAGACATATTGCTTGTTCTAATTAAAATTTCCTGCAGCTGGAATGGGTAATAAATTTGGCTCGTAGGCCACTTTGAGAAGCCCACGTTTAGTGGATAGAAAGTCAGATTTTTTGCCTGTACTGATTCCATTGCGCCAGATGTACTCTTCAAGACAATGAATGCTAGAGCACCGAAAAAACATAAAGTTTATCCAGACAGGTGCCCCAGCGAAGGGTTAGCAGAAGGCCGTTAAGCTTCTCATTTGATGGTAAATAAACAAATAAGACAAAAACAATAATACTTCATCCACTGCACGCAATTCGGAGACAAAATGTAACCACACACGCTTTTTAACAAATTTCGGATTTGAAGAATTTTCCTGAATGTTTCCGTGGACCACATGCGGCCCGCGGGCCTGTAGTTGTACTACACTGGCATAGAATACGCGTTTATCGAAATTTAAGGAAATTCTAAGACACGTGGTCTGAATTTTAAAGTATAGGCAAAATCATAGAACCACGTCCTTACATTTTAAGGTGGGAAATTTCAAGTGTCATCATGACATGCTGTATTATTTCGCGCAATGAAGTGTACGTTTACCATATGACAGTTAAGAAAGGGCCGTCCTTAAATTACCACCTGCGTGTGTTTGTAGTCAGATGCTTCTCTTTATGTCTCGCATGTAACACAAGGCGCACATGTGTTTTAAAACAGTAGAATGTTGCTCAAGCAACTAGTCTCCACAAAGGTGAAGGGTTTGAATTCTTCAGCAAATTCTTTTAAATAGGATATTTATTTCACGTATATTACAATACGCATCTTCAGTTCACAATCTTTGTTGCATACGCAATTCAATGTGTCTTTTTGTTCATAACCCACAGTCCCTGAAAAGTTGAAGATCTATGTCAAGCTATCTTTAACCTTGTTTTTATATACAAAAAAAACTCTGAAACGCAAAAGCAAGATATACAGTATTTAATAGGGGCTGGTGGGCCATATACAATCAAATTTAGTCGTTTTTGTTTGTTTTAATTAACGCTATCTTGTGACAGGAAAAGCACAATTGAAGTACACCTTTGTGATGAACTTGATTTCGCTGAACTTGATTTGATTTCGACATAAGCTTTGCTTCAATATCCTGTAAGGATCAAAAAAGTTCTGCTTAAACGCAGTCATGGGAAGATATATCCACAACCCGTTTTTGACGGTGTCGCGCAACTCAAAAATTACGTAGGCTATATAAGTGGGTTCAAATTTTTTGACCCACTCCCAACTGAAAACATTGTCCCAATCTTCCTTCTGGACACAAAGTTCTGCATACTCCAACACCAATAGACAGCTGTGAAAATTGTTTTATTTTTTGTTCTAAGCACCAGTTTTTGGTGGCTTTCGCTGTTGATCGGGTAAGCTGTATAAGTTTTGCCCCGAAGGAATGGATCAAGAGTTATTGCTACGAGTGTTGGGAAACTATAGGTGTAGGAGGTGGCAATTTTGGGGGTGCTAAGGATATTTTGGCTAAATTTCCTAAAATTTGCCCGAAAAACTTTTATGCGAGAAACTTTCTCCCTACAACTTTTCTGTAGCTGTTTGCACATTCTATTTTCCTCTACCATGTTATCACATACCTGAAAATAGAAAAATTGGTACTTGAAACTTAGTTCTAAATAACCCAACTGAAATACAGCATGCGATAGGGCTAGGCTGTGCAAGAACATTATATGCTAAGCCATCTGCCCCACAGTTCTGAAGTTTAACGTTCCATTTACAATCCAGCTGTTGCTGTCAACAAGAAGCCTAACACCTAGCTTTAGGACATACATGCAACAAAGTGTATGGCAAAATGTGGTTACCTAAACAGTGTACTTAAAATTAAAAACACAGCTTTTCTGTATTTGCCTGGCGTGGACTCTACTAATATGAAGTAGGTGCCTTGTAGCACAGGCCTACTTGATTCTCACAGTGTACAATCAATAAAGCATGTAAATGAAATGCCTTTTTAGTCCAAACTTTCAAGTGAGTCAGTTACTCATCAACTCTCACATACTAACACACGAAGTAACTAAAAACAATTTGTTGATTTTATATATATTTAATGTGTTTTCTATCACATAATAAACTTTCGTTTATATACTCAATAAAAAATAAATATAATTTAAATAGTATTATCAAAGAAATATCGAAATTTTTTGAGACTTTGCCCAAACTTTCGACAAATCAAAACTTTTGGGGTGCGCTTGCACTCCCAGCTCCTACACCACTGTGAGAAAAGAATACAATTACAATGAGATTTCTTATTTTTGACAGTATACAAAATTGGGTTGATTATATCAAGTCAGACTTCCAGTTATGAGCGTGCATTAAACTTAGATCGTAATAAGAGCATCAAACCAATTAAATATAAAGGGGATTCAGAAAATAAAGGGAGATATGTCAGCTACGCGACAACTTTTACTTGATTTTCTTTATGGCATGAACAAAGCCAGTAAAATACATCTTTTCTTCTCAACTATTCTGAAGTCAAGAAAGTGTTCTTAGTTTGGTTTTGACTTTACACCAGTGTTGTTTCCTCTGTATTTAGCAGACTGGTTCGTAAGATTTCCTCATTGTGCTTTGTGGTTTCACCTCGTTTGTAATGGCGGTGTGATTGTTGAAGTAAGTGCGACGAGCTCATGGCCGTGGAAGGGAAGTTTAACATTGATGTTTGCAAATTCTTAGCATTGCATAAAATTGGGTTACTGATATTAAGTCATATTTTTGGGGTGGAAGGAACACTCAAACCTTGTCAAGATAAACCTTTCTCCCCCTCAACAAACTACCTAAAACAGCACAAATATAAATATTTTTGGAAACTAATAGGTTTAAATAGCTAGTGATGATAAAATATTTTAAACTATGTTAAGCTCAGTCCCATCGCCTCGGGGGGGCTTTCAGGGGCTTAGCCTCCCCAAATCGAAATGTCAAGCACCGTACATCACTGGAGTTTGTAGATTTTATCAACTTTTGCCATTGTCAAGCCCCCCCCTGCATAAACGCAAAGCCCCCCTGTTGAAGACTTTCTGGCGACGATTCTGGTTAATTTAAACACGAAACGAATAAAAAATAAGTGCAGGTTGAGAAATTTTCGACCAGATATGTTGACCAACGTCTTCTGCATCTTCACTCATGGTGTAGCAGTCAAGATGCTGCCGCCTTGGAGATGCTGATCGAAGATGGGAATTTGAACCACCAACTTCTACCCGCAATTTGCAGCTCTCCAAGTCACTCACTCAAAGAAACGTTCCATCACTTGCAGGGCAGTGGCGTATCTAGACCAGGTGTTTGTGGGGGGAGGAAGTCAAATAGGGGCGCCAAAAAGGTCTTCGCTTGCTTAAATACCAAAGGTTCTCTGCAACAATCGTTGGGTGTCACACAAAAGTGGTTATCTTTTGTTGGCCAAAAAGTGGCTATTTTTGTTGGTCGAACTATGCAATTTTTCAGGGAATAACCATAGTCTGAAAGCGCTTTTATATCATTAATTCAGAAAACGCTTGAAATGGGTCCCAAACGGTAGGCCTCATTTTTCACAAGCTACACATAACTCGTATATCTACAAAATGTAAGGTATAAAAGCATGCAACGCACTAGCGTTTGCCACAGCTTTGGCTATCCGTAGGGAAATCAGTGAAGAACAGTGTCTGAAACGCATTCCCGATTTGGTTAGAAGTAGAATGGTTCTTCTTAGACTTGGGAGTGACAACTCATGTCCCACGATAGGACTCAAATAAAAAGATAAATGACGATCACGTTTCCAAGCGAAGCTTGTGCATTTACATGTACATTAAAAACTTCTTGCTGAAGCGACAATTCAAAAACAAAGCGTGAATGAAAGGCATTTGGCAGGAGACTACTCCCATTTTAGGTAGCTCTGTTGTGCGCTGGCTATCGCGAAAAACGATCTCATAATCGCATAATAGATTCACACTGGGCCTTAAAGCATATTGCCCTAAAATACATTTGACGCCACTTATAAAGGTACATTTTCAGTCAAGTGTTTAGTACCGTTTCACATTTTTCTACATTGCATTGCTGATGTGAAGAAATAAATATCAATCCCACGTGACCAGGTCATTAAAAAAGTTGTGACGCCGTTCAACAGAAGTGGAAGCAAAGCGGCTGAGCCCCAAAGTCACAATCTATACCTCCAAATTCAAGCTCTAGTCTCAACATGAAGTCATTTTTCAATTCATTGTATACTATTACGAAACCCCGAACAAACTCAAAGCCACCCCCAATGCTGTTGATCTGGTGATGGATCTGGTTCTATCCAGCCAGGCCAGAAAACACAGATGAGAATCAGCCTATCATCAACTTAAAACCACGAACCTTCGCCAACACCACAGTCACCAGTAAAAAAGTTAAAGTTTTCACCAGAAGATTACTTTTCCGCTTAAATTTGTATGATGTAAGCGGAATGATCTAACAACCAATAAGCTAAGCATTTTTCTGACGGTTGCAGATTTCGCTAGCCATGCCAAATTTGTCTTTTCGTGGCCAGCGTGAGTTGTCTACGGGTTTGCAATTGCAACAAAAGGATCAAAACCACACAGCCATCAGTCACTGTTGCCTGATGCGTAGCCAGGTGGGGGCAAAAGGTGCCGTCATTCCCACAATTTTGGACTGCAAATTCAAATGTTGAGCAAAAATTGTTATGATCGCGTAAATCCAATTATTCAATCCAGCAAGCTTTAGATAGGAAGTAGTTTGCCAGTTTCTGCGTTAGAACTATAGCTGTACAAGATGGGCAGAATATTCGGGCAAGATTTTAAAAATTTCAGGAAAAACTTTCGAACATGTTTGGGAAGTTGCTTAAGCAGAATCATCGCCCTTCAAAACTTTCCTATTCGTTTTCCTCACAGTGGTGCAAAAATGTGGGCGAATTGAAAGTTTTGTCCCCCTTAAAGCCAAAGGTTCCCGTACGCCTCTAGTTAAAGCTGAGTACCATGGTTTGTTGAGGAGCGTCGCTTTACGCAGTAATCAGGGACGTAACGACGGGGGTGCAAGGGGCACAATTCCCCGGGCGCTGAATCACTATGAAGGCGCCGAATGACTGCGGAGGGCGTCGAAAAGTCCTAACAATATCACAAGTACTTCAGTGCAGCACGTCTGCTTCCGAAAGACCTCGGGTTCGAACATGGAGGCGCCAAACTTGCTTCTTGCCCTGGGTGCCATCTAACCTCGTTACGCCCGTAGCGGTAATTTAATACTCTCCTGCGTTGTCCATGTACTTGGAGTGAGGAGTTACACATTTGCATAGTTAGGTCAAAATTCTTTGAGTTAGTAGAGCACATTCAATGCATTTTTGTCACGTAGCGGCCAATTGTTTGCTATTGTATACACATATAGCTTTTTACACACTGCATTATGGTTCAATCAGGAGATTAGTTCCGTCAAGAAACTCATCCACTCACCTGTATTTTGCAAAACTACGATGCAGACAAACTGCGGTCTGGGGCGTAACGAGGGGCGAAAGGGGGGCACAATTCCCCGGTCTCTGAATCACTATGAGGACGCCGAATTACTGCGGGGGACGCCGAAAACTAAAAATGTCGCGAGCACTTTCTTCAATACGGTACATTTGCTTCCGAAAGAACTCAGGTTCGAACATGAGGGGCCAAACTTGCTCCTTGCCCCGGGCGTCATCTAACCTCATTATGCCCCTGACTGCGGACTCACGAACTGCACTGGCAACAGCCCTGAAACTGTTTTTTTGTTTTCATTTTGGAGGCTTCTGATATCTTGAGTCAGTTATAAGTTTTCCATATTGCATTCCTATTTTCACTGCTGCCTTTCCTTTCGAGGCTGTCATCAGGCATTTAAAGAAATAAACTTGTAACAAAAGCAGACCAATTTCGTACAGCCCAGCGGCAAGTCGAGTACTGTGTTAAGCGAAAGCGACTGCGTTTGTGATTACATAGTCATAATGTAAGGCTAGGCAGTTCTCACGCGGCAAAGAAATAACGAAACAGGGGTACTATTACGAAACAATACCATTGTTCACGCTATTCGATAAGAGGTTGGGTAAAGTCCGGCACGTAAACCCTGACGTTTAACCAAGTGAAAAATATTGTTTATTTTAGAGTATTTTTATTTCTGTTTCTACCTTCATGCGCACCAAAAAGGGGCCACATGTGGCCCGCCACAGCGTTTTCAGTGGCCCGCGGAAGCAATTAGGTTTAAATCTGAACATTTAAGTCTGACAATTTCTCCAAACGTGAAGTAAATATCAGTGCTAAGCTTACTTGAACCGAGACTTGCTCCTATTTCCATGTGAACAGGGGTTCCCAACCGGTGGTACGCGAACCACTCGTGGCAGCTAAGGTATTCCAGGTGGTACGCGAGTAACTTCCATTTTTTCGCAAAAACCTGGATTCACAGCTTTTTAGTTTACGTATAGGGCTCTGTTTCTAAATAAATATTTTTCCTGTTGCCTGTTACTCCTATTGTATCGTAACATTATGACTGCCGAAGCGCTGTTAGCAAATTTACGCCACGCATCTACCAATTGGTGGAAGGCAAACAAAAATCTCCTTAAATTTAGGTGTGATCTTTTATTGTTATTTTAATGGATATTATTCTTCTAAATAAACTAAAATTCGATAAAATTAGTTGTTCTGGAAGCAGTGGTACGCGTTGACAATACGAGGTGCCCAAGTGGTACGAAATCGTAAAAACATTGGGAACCCCTGCATTAGAAGGTATGGCCCTACGCTGAACTCGGCCTTCTCAAAGTGGCCCCCGAGCTAAAGTAATTGTTCAGTGGTGCTGGAGGCGGGGTGCAGGGGATGCAGGTGAACCCCTAAAAGTTTTTATTTGTTGAAAATCCGGGCAATATCCCTGAAAATTTTGGCGAAATCTTTGAAAATCTGGACAAAATCACTAAATATCTAGGCAAAATCCCTGAAAATCTGGGAAAAATGGCGCCCAACGTTGTTTGACTTCGAAAATGGCGCCCAACGTTTGCAGAAAAACAAGTGAAGACCATTTTTGGAGGTCACACCAAAAAGCGGTCGGCAAAGTTGCACAAGAACTTTTTGGGCAAGTTTAAGAAAATTTGGGCAAAAATCCTTTGCACCCCCAAAAATTTGCTTGCTTCTACACCTATGTAATTGTCCATCCCTGAAGTAAAAGATTAGCTTCAGTGTCTGTCATAACGATGGTAATCAACCATTTCAGGTTCTTCATGTTGTCTTATTTTTGCTGGCGATCAAAGCTTTTGTTTACAAGACAAGAGCTAAACGCAGAGGAAGTGACATGCTTACGCTACTCGTGATCGGTAAGTTGCTTGTAGTTGTAGGCTATTTGCTCTCGTTCTGTGTTCAAATATAATATCCCTCTGCAAGTATCAAGCATTATCAAACGACAAGTAGTATGTGCTACTTCTACGCATTATTTGCTGGTTTGGTTATGATAAAGCTCATAGTGGTTGATTTAGGAGTGCAGGAAACAAGCTTTATCCTGCATTTGCATCATGTTAAATTTCAACTTGTGCTTGAAAACGTTTATGTACGTAGACGGACTACTTGTGTAGCATGTTATCTTCAGCAAGTTAATCAAAAATTTTTGTCTATAAACTAGGGTTTACAGGACCGGCTAATTGGTCTAGTGCAGCTACCAACCCGCGACCCAGTAAGCTTTTTATTATGGTGTATGTACAAAACAGTAATAACCTGTCTTTATGTTGATAATCTGAAATTCGACATTTTTGATGCAATGGCCTTTAGTGCCTTTTTATCATGTAGCCTTCTGCGAACTGTCAAATTTCAACGTGTCCATTGACACTTTGATGGAAATCGGATTTCTAATTTTCTTATTTCCACTCATGTGTTCCTCTGCATTAAACTGATTTCTAACTACTCTTGTTGTTCCATGGGTACTAAATTTGCCTTTGGCAGGACAGTTTGGGAGTGATTAGAAGTGCCATACAAATCCCCTAGGACAGTGGCTCTCAAACGTTTTTCGTTGCGACGACTTTAGAAACGTTTGCTGAACCTGCGCCGCACCGGCAATAAGAATTTAATAAAGATGCACATTATCAAAGTTTTATTTATTGGTGAAAAAACAAAAAGAAACATCCATCATTTCATGTGATGTGTGGGCTTGTTTATTTTCTCTATTTCGTCGAATCTTGAAAAGATTTGTGAAACCGCATTTACCTCACAAGGTTTATTCGTTGTCAATATTTGGTTTTAACCACGGCCATGCGGCAGAAAATGCTGTTTCGCATAAATACGACGTTACGAAAGGAATAACCATCCGTAGCGCTTTTTTAGCCAAAGCTTTTTCAGGAAGTGCGATGGTTGCAAACTGAGTTGTTTTCTAGTTCATAATTACAGTGCAGTTGAATGTGGCATTTTTAATATTACTCGTCAATATTGCCAATGTTTTTGTTGCTGGTTGGTGTACTTCATTGGGTGATGTTTTTTGATTAAAATGTCAGCAGTTTGGTAAGTCAAGATGTAAAATACTTTTCAGCTCTACTGCTTGCTTTAACCACTTGCTACTAATCACAAAAGCTGCACAAAAGGATAATTGAAAGTCCATTGATGTTTCAAAAAAGGTTAAAATAACTTAGTTTCCTTTGTCGGTGGCAGCTTTTGACAATGTCTGTGCAACTGTAAAAAACTGGTATGAAACAAACATTTATGCATTGACTTATTTAGAAAACGGTTCGCAGTGGCATTTTTGGAATACACTATAATAACTTGATTTCTTCGTCTATTTTTATAAAAACTATTTACATGCAAAATTTTGCAGATATCTATTTTTTGTTAACTTTATAGCTTTCCTTGTTTGAACATTTTGCGGTTTTTCTTAAGTTACCTTTGTGGGTTAGAATAAAGGAGAGCCTGATGACACGCCCATTCTAAAATCAGATATATGTGTAGGAACAAATAGATGTTATATTGTTTTGAGCGATTTCAGATGTGATGTAAAATGTTCTCAACTAAAACTTCATTAGCAACTATCTGGTCTATTGTAGGAAATCCAAAATATTTTATAACTGCATTTTTAGAACCCATGGTACCTAAAGATTAATGTTTGGTATGAGTTACTTGAAAGATTTCGGAGTGTTAACTGGAGTCGGAGTTGATGTTTTCAAATTTTCGGAGTCGTAGCAGGAGCAGGCATGGTGTCCGCAGAAAGTTTTCCGGGGGTAGGGCAAACTGGACAATTTGCTTAGGCCTATCCTTTACAAGGCGCTTCACCCTTTCTACACCACAAAGAAAACGCCTAAAGTTACGGCAACAGTTGCAAACAGGGCTTTCCCTCTAAGAAAATTTTACACTGAGCAAATGTTTCTTTTAGTGTGCATGAATATTTTAAGACTGAGCTAGCAGAGTTGTAAGTGAATTACAAGCTTTGGGAATTTTTAGAAAATGTATGAAATCTTATCAAAATACGAAAAAATACACATTTGATTCAAATAGCTTCTTCTTGTTTTCGTGTTTTTTCAATGTTATGGAATGTTGCAAGTGTACGAGATGAGATTTCATTGCGCAAATGGTCTGCGCAGTTGCGCACTATAGAGTGAACATTGGTTGCAAAAAATACGCTTTGTTGGCAACAATGCTTCTTTTTCACTCATGCTTTTTTTGCACATAGCATAAACCAGGCCTCAAACACGCGGCTCGCGGGCAGCATGTGGCCTGCGAAGGTGTTTCGTGCGGCCTCCGCTATGCTTTTTGGGAAATTTCAAATAATTAACATTTACGTTATTTAGTTTATTCGCCGGTGTTTAAAAGTGCTCGACCAGCAAGTGAACAAGTTCCTTTCAAAGTTTAAACGAACGTTGAGATGGCTAGAAATGGTTTGCCTGTAACTCACGATTCGTTTCGCAGGTTTAAATGTTTCTAGTAAGGTTCAGGTACAGCCACTGTTGCGTCAGCGTCGCATATGCTGCCCTCGAGTTACTTTATAAGTCCTCATTTGGCCCTCGGAGCAACTGAATTTGAGGCCCCTGGTATAAACCTACGTGGCTTACCTCTATCAGCAGTCGCTGTTTCCCTGAATTACCTGCCAAGATGTCTACGTTCAACAGTTACATGCGGCAAAACGCCTACTACCGTAACTTGAAGTAAACCTTTGAAGATTTGAGGCCATGTTATTGTTACGCAGTAAGGAGGACCAATACCAGAACAATCCGCTCCCAAGTTTCACAATCTGCCTCTGCAGGCAAACGAGCGGGCATAAGTGAACTGCAAGCTCATAACTGCGACACTACATGAACCAGAACCAGAACAGTGAACCTGGCTTTTGTGCAGAGTGAGTGCTACACCGGCAAACAAACTGTCGTTACAAGGCTTAACCCAACTAATCTGAATTAAACTTTTGATTTCGCGTTTTCTAGAAATTTTTGCTTCTTAGTCCCAATTTCCAGGGGGGAAATGCCCGTTTCTCTCCTTGCGGATGCCCATGTGCCTGGTCCAGGTGTTGCCCAATTTAAAGCTGCACCAAAAAGATAAATTATTTTTTGATGAAAACGGTATAGAAGTTTTGTTGAAACAAATTTTTGTCAGGAATTTGTCACCTGTTAACCCTGTCAAATGGTTTTTCAAATCCTGTTAGAAAATCAGAAACTGCCAGATTGAAAATTTTACTGCTAACAGTGAGAAAAACCTGTTAGATTTAGCAGCAAATCAGCTAAAATGGCAGACTGCCCGTAGCTTGAAGTGAAACCTTGAAGGTTTGTAGCCATACTATTGTCACGAAATAAAGATCAGTAGTACTGTAGAACAATCCGCTCCTCAGTTTCGAATCCTGCTTTTGCAGGCAAAGGAGCGGGCGTAATCACTGCATGATACCAGAACAGCGAACCCGGCTCTTGTGCAGTATGAGCGCCATACCGCCAAAAACATCTGTCATAGCAAGAATTAAGTGAAACACGGCCTACTTAACATATCTTGAGTAGGCTGTGAGTGAAATAATCGGAACTAAGCTGCTGACTTCAGGCTTTTTAGAAATTTTTGGCCCTTAGTCCAATTTCCAGGGAGGACAAAATGCCCGTTTTTCTCCCCCCTGAGGACGCCCATGGGAACAGGAGTCTTCAAACAAAAAGCAGGAGCGGAGTCAAAATCTAAAAATGTGACTCTGCTCACTCAAATATTTGCCAGATGGTGCCAAATTTAGCAAGTATTGCCAAAAATCACTGTTTTCCAAAACATTTGCCAACACCATTGGCAATATTTCATTGTGGCAACATTTTGCTACGAAACAACATGAGTAGCAAAAAGAACAGCATTTTGCTATTATTTGAAATACTAATTGTCTGTATTGTCAAAACAATCCATTTTGGATTATTTATCAAATAGAGAGAAAAAATACAGTTCAACAATTGATCGCTGTGAATTATCATTCTGATCATCCTCCCATTTCCGTGGAGTATAGTTAATGGAATTAATTTATATACTATGCTTTACAGTGGAACTTCAGTGCAATTGTCAAAAATTTAAAATGGAAAAGTATAGGAAGAATGTGCATTGCAAATAACATTAAGTATCGAAAAATCAATATTCCCAATAACATTGACATCGTCAAAATGTTTTGCCAAAAACTTGCCATAAACTGGACATACACTTGTCATATTCTTTGACAAGCATCAGACAAAGGCAACCCTGAACACGCCACGGCCACAAAACAGAGATGAGCGGACTGTCATATTAGCGATTTAGATCCAGTCCTGGATTTTTAAAACTCAGTCCAAGTCCAACTTCAGTTCGAAACGTTTAAAAATTTAAAATCCAAGTCAAAATAAAGTCCAAAAAAATTAACAAAATACAACGTTATAATGAAAAAAATTACCCAATTCATTTCCATTAACTTAATCCAAATCCGGTCCTGATCCTAGATTAATGAAGCAATTTACAGTCCGGATCCAATCCAAAGTCAACAAAATTCGTCATAGTCCGGATCCAGTCCAATCCAGTGCTCATCTTTGCCACACAAGCTAGGCGTTCAAAATTAGCTACTCATAGTAGAGATGGCATGGGCCACTAAAATGGCGGTTAATGACAGGTTTACATGGGCCGGTTAAGGCCCAACCACTTTTATTCTTTCTTGGGTACTGCTACGGTCCGCTCACTTTTTTAAGCACTTACGAGGATGTTGAGGAAAATTTATTTCAATAACGTAAGTTGTCAACAGAGTCGCCCACTGGTAGGATTTGTGTCAGACCATAAAAGTTTTTCTGAGTTTTGTGAGGCGTGATGTGAGCGAACAACGCATAATGTATGCCAGGGGTGGCCAACTTGTCTTCGACTGGGATCGACTTGAAAATTTCTTGCTAGCTCACGATCGGCCCGTCGTTCATAAAGCCACAAGAACAAAATGCCGAAGTTGAGTATCGCAAGTGCAAATACAGTGTACCATCGCCTTAGTAAGTGATCAGGGCTCTCATAAATGCAACTCCAAAAATCCCTAGAACAGTACCAAAAATCCCGAAATCTGTAGTGGTGCATCATAAGATCGGAGTGCAATGATAAATGTTAAAAATAGAACCGAATATGATTTGCAAAATAAACTAAAATATTTCATTTCACACAAACGTCATACTTTTCGGAAAATCCCTAAAAAATACTTGAAAAGGGTCAAAAGTTCCGATCTAGGGACAAAATCCCGAGAAGTGAGAGCACTATAAGTGATGCACAGATAGAAGGCAAAGTGTCTGTTACGCCTAAATCATGATTGTCACGCAATACTGAGAAAACATATTACGACTGAAGCGGAACTCCCCGGTTTTTGAGTCCTGCTTCAGAGTGGGATTGATCCTTGAACCTCTGGAAGGATGGATTGTGACGTCATATATGTTAATTCCGCGCCAGACGAATCGGCCAAAGAGAGCTCCTACTTCCATGTGCATGGAAGTCACTTATAAGTGTCGCTTGCTTGGTCTTTCCCTTCGGCCCTCTTTGCTCACATGTAGCGGTCACGCTAGCGTGACTGCTACACAACACCTTCGCAGCATCTGCCGTGCTAGCCTATGGTCCACCATCGCAAGAGGCACCAAAGAATATACGCGACCAATGAATTGATGGACAATTTTTATGTAGTTTCTGGAATATTGATTGAAAAGTGTTCTTTTTAGGCATCTTGTCGATTCAATGCAAAATCAGGCACGATCGACCAAGGGCGTACACAAGGGGGGGTTGGGTTGGGGTTAAAAAAACCTTGAGCTTGATATTTTACAAAAACTTTATTATAAGGGGATTGTATAGGGCTTGATTTTTACAAAAATAAGGGGAGTGCGCAAAGAAGAATATGCCTATTATGTCAACAAACGTCACTTGAAAACATGAATATGACGTCAAATTGTGACGTCACAAAAAGCGCACATCAAATACAAATGACCACCATCTGCCACTGAATGAACACCCGCATGAAAATTTTCTGCGTACGCCACTGCGATCGACTAACTGACACTCGGCGATCGACCGGTCGATCGCAATCGACTTGTTGGCCACCCCTGATGTATGCTATGTGCGTGTGTTGTGTGCTCGTTGTGCTGTGGATTGTACGCTCTCCAGTGGTGTGGGAATGGTAGTATTGGTCTGTAGTGCGCATAGAGGTCTTAGGAAGTTAAGTTCTCTGAAATTGAATCAGTGAAAGTGCAACATAGATTAGTTTGAATTTACAGCACTACATAATTGATTGGGAGGAGCCTACAGTACAAAACTTTCTATCCAACTAGTACAAATGCTGCAAAACCGAATTTTGAAACAAATAAATTTTGTCTATAGGAGATCAAAATCAATCAGTATTTTTAAAATAATGAAAATTTTCAAAGAAGTTTGATTTATACCAACTCTATTCAGCAAAGTTCATCTTATGTACTAGTGAAATGGCAAAATAGTGCTATTGCCTCATGAGGCAAAATAGGCACAGCAGTATTTGTGCCTTATGAGGCAAAATAGACACTAACTTCTTTGTGAGCCAGGCTGGGTACGGACCAAAATTGAGGAGGGGTTACGGTTACGGGCTTGTTGTGATGGGTATGGATCGGTTCGGGTCATAAAAATGTGAGCCCGTGGCAACTCTGATGCTAAATAGTATTAAGTTTTATGATTAGTAAATATTGTAAATTAATTCAAAGCTTCTGTAAATTAATAAATTAATTCAAAGCTTTAACTCATGTATTTAGCGACAATAACAAAATGCTTGTTTCTAAAATGATTTTAGCTCGCTTCTTTGCCATTGTTGACAGACAACTTCATTCACGTTATGTTATGGAGTCGGAAATTTTGGAAGCTAGGAGTCGGACATTTTACCTCCGACTCCGCAACCCTGGTAACTCTTGGTTGTAGCCTATAGTGGTGCAGACTGCAGAGTAGCTGCCATTTGCAAAGCTTATCTTTCAAATTGCAATTATTTTAAAACAAGGTTGGAGCTATGATGGGGAAGTAGCTGTTGAGGGTGATACAATAATCAGGCTACAAGAAATAGTCTCTGCTAAAACACAAAGCTGCTTTTTGTTATGTATGGAAAAATTAAAAATTGGATCCGTTATTTTTGTAGTGTTCAACGGCTTGATTTTTCTTCTACGAGTGGTGTTGGAGATGGCCATTATCGATTACCGGCGAGAGTACTACGCCAGTTAAGCAGCTGAACCCGCAACTGCTGTTTACACACCCGACCCAGATCAATAAAAAAGAACTTCGCTGAAGTGTTGTTGAGATAGTGCGCCGTGTGACAATGTAAGAAGTTAAGCATAAAGAACTTGCCTCTTTGCAAGTGTTAAGATGATTTTTGTATTAAAACTTAAGCTGTGCAATAAATAAACTATGTGTCAGAGCTCTTCGTGCAAACCAGAGTTTACCCAGTGGGGCGTCGCAACGCTTTGGTTGGTCGTTTTGAAATTGCATTGCAAAAGTGTCGTAAGCTTATATCTATTGTTACTGCAGAGATCTTAGGATTTTTGAAAAAACTGCTCAAACCTACTGATGTACGTGTTAATGAGTCTGCAAGTTGTGCAATGGCCTAACAATAGAGAAATTGATTGCAGCAATGATGTAACAGTAATTTTACGCGCAAATTCAGTCCTTTTGCGACAAATGAGCGTAAGTTAATTAAAATCTGTGAATATTTTTATGCAGTGCGTCATTTGATTTTATAATAGGCAGGGCCGGATTTAGACATGTGGAGACCCCAGGGCAGCCTTTGTGTGGAGGCCCTCAGTACCTCAAGGATATTATTCAAGGTCAAGTAAATACTATTATCACTTAGCTGGAAATATGTAATCAATAAGTAAAGTCGTAAATTAAACGTAGTTAAATGAATGTACAGTTCGATGAATGCAAGATCCTAGAAAAAGTAAAAAAAAACATTTTGTTTGTTCAATTTTAATGCAGACAAGTATTGCCTCTGCACTGATTGTATTTCGACAACCTTCGGCTGCAGCTAGCGTTTATTACATGCACACTCACGCGCCTACACGCCTGGCACGCATGTTTTAGAGCAGTGGTTCTTAACCTGGGGTAAATTAACCCCTGGGCTAAATTTCATCTTCCAAGGGGGTAAACTTACTGAATCATAAATTGCAGCCGATGCAAATTTTGATAAATCATTCTAAATTGTAGAAATTTGTTAATTTCGTATTTTCAGTAAATGAGCAGATTTACCACCATTGAATGTACTGGTGGTAAATCTGGTAACCTTGTTTGACAAAAAGGGTAAGATATGTAAAAAAGGTTAAGAAACACTGTTTTAGAGCGTGTTGGCCTTTGCCACTTAGTAACTTATTGATGGCATACAGGCAGGGCTGGATTTAACTGATGCGAGGCCCTAGGCTAATCCACTTGTGAGGCCCCCTCTACCATTGTTGCGAGGAAAAAAATGGAAAGCGTTAATCAATCTGCGAAAATCCGAAAATGACGTTCTGAAAATACGGTCAGTAAAAAAATCTAAATCATTACTGGATTGGAGTGCCCACGACCACTGCGCTTTTTGCTGCCTTCGACACAAAAGCGTTCAATTGCACGGAATTGTTGAATTCTACTTGGCTGGCGGAACAGGATTATTAACTGCCACAGGCAAACCAACCGAAATCGCCACAATTGAAATATTTCACAAACACATGCTTTACGTTTTTTATAAGAATCATATCTGTTTTTTCTTATCTGTGTTAAAAAAAACAAAAACACACAGCACCTATATAGTATGTGTGCCGACAAAGACTTTAAAACACAACGTGAGGACCACGTTGCAACTCGCTTACCACGGCTGTAAAAATTTCACACACACGAGCAAAACACGTCAGGTTAAAACGCACCCAAATGGTTGTAACTGTTAGGTTCACGATGCGCGTGTTTCTTACTTTTTCAGACGGGTAAGAATCGAACGCAACTAAACTGTCGCGTGAAAAGATGTGAGGTTTAAAAACCAGAACCGTCGCCAGAAAGTCTTGAATCGGGGACTTAAATTTGCGCAAGGGGACTTGACATTCTGAAAATTTGATAAAATCTTTACTAATTTATAGCGTTTCATATAACTTTGTTCAGCATGGCTCCAATCTGTGAGCGGAGGTTGGCCTATGCAAGCGGTGGCTAGCCTAGAAATCTGCACAAGTGACAATGGGAATAAACATTATATTTTGGACTACTGCACATTGATTCTAACATCATGGTCAAATCCTGTCACTAGGCCTACAGTACAGTCAACAGTGTATACAGTAGGTCATTTCGGCACACTGTAACTTCTCTATAATCTGTTTTGTTAGCCACTGTTTTTGTCATGTGTCTTGTGTTATTGCCCACATCATTAGCCAAACATTCTCATAGTTACGGCATGGATTTCGAAATTCACGAACTGCATTGTCACGCACACACTGTATTTTGCATAGGCCATAACTTTGAAATCATCATTGGTGGTGAAATGCTCGGTACTCCCACCCAGTGTCACACTATCATGATATGTGACGACACTGGTCAGAAAACACGCCGAAAATTAATTCCATGCTGTTTGACAACAACAAGCATCACTACAGAAATTATGTCCCTTAAAAATTTCAATTGGCTCTTGCACATTGACTCCGGCTCCTGCTCCGGCTCGAACCTAAAATATTGACTCCAGCTCCGGCTCCAGCCTAAAATGCACACTCCGGCCGCTGTCCACTCCGGCTCTCCGGCTCCGTGATCATCTCTGATTTGCCTAGCTGTGCTTTGTAGCCTACCTGCATCAACTAATGCAATGCTTCTTAACCGGAGGGGAACGTCTCCCCATAGGTGGCGTCACTAAATTTCCAGTGAGCGAGAGCTCTTAGGCTCTCCACAACGTGGAAAGTTTGATCACCAAATTTACCAATAGAGACATTTTCTTTTACAACTTATTTAATGTCAGGGGCTTGAAACAAAGGACAATTGCTTAAGGAAGGCGTGGAAGAGAAAAGGTTAAGAACCACTGAATTAATGCATCAGCGAAAATAAACTTTTTTGCCGTAAGGAAAAGACAAACATCCAGTTTTGTTTAGATTGCAAAGCATAGTACATATCTTATATTTAAGGCATTGACGTTGCATATGCTTTCACTTCTGAAACCGCCATTTTGTACACAATTCGAGAACAAGACCGAAACTCTGTCAAAAGTCGAGACAAGAGAACGAGAATCTTCGAGAGTCGAGACCTGGAATTTTTTTGCTGACATCCGATGACTACATTCGTTTGCAGCGCTTTAAGATTTTTGAGTATTTTTGGGGTTTTGTTACACAGCGCATATCATGACGAAACCCACTCTTTTTTATTTTGCAATGTGAGACCAACGTGTGACAAACAGGTTTAACAAACAGGTTTAGCAACTAGCAACTTGAACAATCCGTTTTTTTAAGCCGTGTTTATTGATTGTGATAATTCCTGCAAGATATCTGGTCTTAAAGAAGTTTGAAGAAAAACGGCTAGAAGCCAAACGATTACCCACTTGATAGGAGTTAAAAACTGGTAATATCAACACCAAATTTTCAGACTCCATCATTGGTGAATTGCTTTGTTATACTACAGTACTTAGATAAAATGGAGTCGCAAACCAGTGATACTGAACGTAAAAACACCCACATTAACGCTTGATCTGCCGATAGCCAGTGCTCGAAAAACTTGACATTCTGCTACCGACTGGGACCTCGACCGAAATTGCTTTAGCAGCTTTCGACGACTTGCGGTTTGTTCGGCGGCGTAATTTGGTTTCTGTCCACCTGATGATAAATCGAAAGTCTGTTCCAAATAAGCTACAATGGCTAAACAGCGAGGCATCATTTTCCCACCGCCTGAGTAAACTCGCTAGTGATTTTTCCACATGTCCACTCATTACTTCCTCCAAATTGCGTCTCGCTTGCTGACTGAAATCTGAAATAGAATAAACGCTGTAAGTCAACCCTCATGCTTTGCATAATTTGGGTTTGTGTGTTATTTGTAAACTTTCAGATAACAAACGATAACACGAATAGCTATGGTTTGCATTTTCTTAAAGTAATTGTAATTGGGACATTCGTTCCTAGAGGTTAGTGATAAGCGGAACCGGAAGTATATCGGGAAGGGAAAGCGAAGTTACGTTTATATCTTTAACCCTGCCCCAGAAAGAGCAATTTCACTTACCTCGATTCCAGCCAGATTTGTTACCTTGGTCGGAGGACTAATGCATTACTGGACTTAGTCCTATATCAACCAGGTCTGCGGAGTCGGAAGTAAAATGTCCGACTCCGACCTTTCCGAAATTTACGACACGGACTCCTTAACATAACTCGAATGAAGTTTGGCTGTCAACAATTTTGTAGCCGCTAGCAATCAATGAAAATCGTGGTACACAGCAAGAATTCCCTGTTTCAGTAAGTTTCAAAAGAAATTTTACCATTTCAACAGGAATTCCCAGCTTAGGAGTATGATGCAAAAACGATTCAATTGGACTTCCGGGGTCGGACAAAAATCCGACTCCTACTGTTGTTAGGAATATGACTCCAACTCCACCCAAATACCTTCGACTCCTTGCGACTCGACTCCGACACCGACTCCGCAACCCTGCTATTAACCACATGTTCGGTTCTGCCCGGCGGCCAGAACTCAGTAAGTTTTTAGGTCTGACACTTGCATGCTTCGACTTGAGTGAAAAGCTTCAGAAGCCTCTTGAAGCAAAATATTTCTGACCTATTTCCCCAAGAAAGTGTAGCTCTTTAGTTTGACCACATTATCGCAAGTAACTCGTTCAACGCAATTTCAACAGATGCGACAACATTTAAATCATGATCAAACATATAATCTGAGCTGTCACTCTGCCAGTACAAGTTGCAATAATTATAGTTTGCAAACGTGCAGAGCAAAACGAACACTTGTTGAAATCCTCGGAAGTCATATATGCGAGTAATAAAAGACATAGACACTTGTGGTATATTTTGATTGGATCCATTAAACGCTTAATGATTTTTCAAGCCCTTAAATGTCTCGGATTGACTTCCACGATGACGTGCTAGATGTGTGACGTAGAATGAAATGGTAGCAGAGGGTGCTTTTATAGTGAAAGAAAAAACAAATCGCAGAATCAGTTCAAAATCATGAGGTGGTTTAATTGCGGTGGGAAGTTCCGATGGCTGGTTGAGATACTCCTTAGTTTATTAGCTCGAAGGCAGGCTTCAGCACAGCCAGCTCATTGCAGTTGTTGAATGCTCAGCTCTAACATTGTCGATGTCGTGTACCCTGGGAAAGACTTTTTTACATATCCGTTTTCAAAGAAAATTGTAGTCAAATTTGATCAAATTATTCCATTTGACTATGACAGGAGATAGCACAAATAATGGTATCATTTCTTTAATAAATCAGTAAATAACTTGCCCCTGCTTTTGCTTGCCCACTGGCTTCGGGTATTCTGCCACATTGTGGGAGAAACCACCGCGGACGCCATTTCTCAAATCTGACGAGCCATAAAAAAATAGGTGACAAATGGCCAAACAACTGTAACTGGCAACACAGGAAAGCTTGAAAACAAATTGAATAGAAAATAGTTGAACATGAAGGTAAGTCTGCTCGACTTCAAGAAGCAAAAGTTCAGCTGCGCAACAAGATGACGTAGAAAAGAAATATGTTTTTCAACCTTATAGACAAGAGTAGGACATATGAAGAGGAAACATTCTTATAACCCTGCTCATGTAACCTTCAAACACAAGCACAGCAAACACAAGCACAGCACCGTTGTTGTCCAAAATTTTTTTTATTCGCTTATACTGGACTAATTGACAGTTTTAGACGCGCACGCGGGTTTTGTACAATTTAGCAAGTCTTCTCAAGCTCATCTGATCAGAAAAAACAACGTGTTGGTTTTGGAAAAGTTTTTATATGATGAAGAATAGAAGCAATTTCCCAAATAAATATGTTGGCAGTGCTCTTAACAAATGAACGAAAAGGTAAAGAAAAATCCAAAAATGCCGCCAGTAGACGTCATGGTAGTCGGTTTAAGGTTTAAATCGAACCTAATTTCAAGCTTGTGGTTCTATCTGCAATAAAAGTAAATTAGGTTGAGACATGAAATTCTTTCTATTTTCATTGCAAATTTCAGCCACATCAATCAACCTTGCCCAAACTGGGCAAATATTTTACGAAAATTAGGCACATAAGGTAAACTTGCCCAAAATGGGCAAATGCTTTACGACAATTGTTGGGCAATTAGTTTGATCGCGGCACTGCTGTTGACTTTCATGTCTCACATGCGGCACTCGACCAGGTAATTGGACACATATACAGGTTCGTAATGATGGGGGGCAGGGAGCGGCGAAACCTCCTAAAAATGTTTTTGTCTCCCTGAAAAAATGTGCTGGACATAGTTCAAAAAATGTGGACCCCTCCCAGAATAGCCCCCTCTGATGTCCCAAGCTGGTTACTGGCCTGCACATAGCGCGTCCAGAAAATCATCTTCTAAACAATGTTAACGCTCAAGTGTGCTTTACAACAAATTGCATACGAAATGCAAACGCTTAACACCTTCCCTATTCGTGTATATATGCGTACTTCTAATCCCGTGCCAACAGTTGCCTCCTGGACTACGAACTCCTGGTTTCACAGCGGGGTACCAAAGATTGCCTCCGGCGAACTCCTGTGTGGCGGAGCGGGATTCCAGAGGTTTCTCAAAGGCAGGGGTGCAGTGCTTAAAAAGAGGTGTGGGAACGCAGTTTCCACCCCACTACACCCTTGATTTAGGTTAAAGCTGAACTCTGACACCAAATATTAATCAGATGCCCTCACACGCAAAAAGCTCCTTTAGTTCTCGCAATCAGCTACACATAGAAGTTGAAAGGAAAAATCTAAATCTTCAAGTAACGTTACTATCGTGCAGAAAGGTGTGGGAACACGTTCCCATACCAAAAAAAGGTGTGAGAACGCCGTTCCCACACGTTCCCACCCCACTACACCCCTGCTCAAAAGCAAACTCCAAATCACATAACTTTCACCACAGGTATTCATAGCCAAAGTGGCCAATAAAAGTAACTATGGCCAAAATGACCAAAACTTTCACCGTCGGTAAACTTGAACAAAAATGCCAATAAAAACCAAAACCTTCACCGTTGGTAGACTTGCACAAAAATGCCAATAAAACCCAAAACTTTCACCGTTGGTATACTTGGACAAAAATGCCAATGAAAACCAAAACTTTCACCGTTGGTAATGTTGGCCCAAAAACACTAAGAAAAAATGTCAGACGCCAACAGAAAAAACTTACTTGGCATTTGATTGTCTCAAAGTTAATGTCCTCAATAAAATGGTTTGACCTTTCATACAAGGACAGGAGCAAGCCTTATGCCCTGCAGCTTTCTCCGAAAGAGTGAAGTATCAGATATCTTAGCTAGCCATTTAGTTGAATAATATTGAAAGACAAGCTATCCAGAAAAAAGCACAAACCATGAAGTTCAATTGTTTTCTGAAAAACAGTGCCATGGCACTAGCGAGTCAGCGTTTACTAAACGCCTTTTCGAAAAGACAAAATGCCTACGCAACGAATGTGATGGAAGGTGGATTTTTCGGCACCTCCAGACCGAGCAGGTATGGCCAGACGCCTCCAAAAACTGAACTCTTTGGATTTAACATGGGGTGGAATCCACCACCACACGCGCATGTGGTAAACCTGGGGTGCTATAATTAATGTGACAAAAGTGACAAATATGTACCTTCAATTCAGAAATGTCAGGTGCTATTTCTAGGAGAAATTGGGAGCAAATGTAAAAAGATTAAGAGCCTGAAAATCTGCGTTTTTTTTCTCATTATGAATTTACATGCGGTGAACAAGGTCATGGGCGTCGGAAAGACTTTTTCCAGGGGGGAAGGCTAGGGGATTTTTCCAAAATTTTTCTAGTGGAGGCCGAAAGTGGTGAAATTTGTTTTTTCCCACTTGAAACTAAGAAAACAACCTTCTTTTGCTGAATTTTTCAAAATTTAGGGATACCAAGTCTCCCCCTTCAGGCGCCCATGAACAAGGCACAGCAGAGCAGAAAAAATTGTTGATTAAAAGCATTACAAATCCTACAAAAAAGACCAAAGATTATCTGACTTCTATAAACAAAGCTACGAAATCCGTGGCGGAAAAACTAAATATCACGGACAGAACAGATCTCATGGCAAAAAAAGCAAACATTTATTGCAATTAAAGATCACCAAACGATTTCCGCCACAGCCGCAAATGCGGCCTGATCAACCCCGCTTAATCGACAAGGTCAACAAACACTATACTTCCATCAGATCAGCTGCACCTTCTGAAATGCTACCAACTACCGTATAACCAATGGCCCTGTAACCAACCCGCCATCAGTTGGTTCCTCTCGTTGAACAAAGCGGGAAACGACATTTTTGAAATTCTTCATTGTTGTATTTTACCCAATTAAAAGCTCTAGATTTTCTGTAAGCTTTCGATGAATCAACCCATTGGGCTCTGCTTTCATCTTTTTGTGATAATTCGAACTTGCAAATATCTGTATTCATGTAACTAGTTTCCACAAAGGTGACAAACAAGTGAAGGAATCGGAAAATTTTTTATATAGGAAATCGATTTCACGTAATATAGTACATATCAACACAGAATTCCTGCAGCTTTTAGGACTGAAGATGTATAATATTCTGTGAAATCAATTTCCTGTATAATTTTTTTTGCCACTTGGCTCAAAATTTCGGAGAAAAGCACCGTCTGTACCATGCAGCGGTAAACTGCGAATTAGAAACGACGTTATTTCATGCCTTCATTGAAGGATCCTTCAAATTCAGATGCAAAAGCAAATGCTCAGCTGCAGAAACAAAGATTGCAAGAACCAGAAAATAATTTAAAATTGATACGGGAGCTGCAAAAGGAAAAACTTGACTGAAACCTTGAACGGTCTATTTGCAGTAAAGCGCAAGCGCACAAGTGTGGCTCGCAAAGATAGAATTTGCTTTCTGTTTTTTCAGAAAGCTACGGCTTTTAGAATCTTGAAGTCCAAACAACTCGAAAAAAGTTTCCCGTCTATTTTAGGCAGCCGTGGTCCATGTATTTGAATACATTTTTAAGGAAAAAGTATCACTTTTAATGGTTGGTTATGTATCTGAAAAAACGAAGAAAGTTAAAGCTTGTTAGCGACGAACGTTAGAAACAATCGGTTTTTACTAATGGTGCTCTAAGCAATTATTTTAAACGATAGATTTTTCCACCATACGGGTACAGTATATAAGCACCTGTTTGGTCGTCGGGGTCGTCAGTGGCGTGACTAGAGGTATGAGCCAGGGGGAAACTTAGCTGAAGGGGGCCCACCAGCCAACACTCAGAAAAAACTGAGAATTGATAGTGAATCCGGATTTGAACGGCAAAGCTAAAACTTTAAATCACCGGAAAATACTCTGAAAATCACCAAAAGCAACAACCTACTGAAAACCAAAATAATAGTAAAACCGAAATGTAAGTTATGTGGGGGCCCAGTTTTCACATTAGCTTGCCAGAGGGGCGGTTCGCACTCCTGCCCCCGTCAGTTACTCCACTGTGGGTCGTTCGACCGTTTTGTCCAGTTCTGACTGTAGTAAAGAGTGATCCACTGCATTGACAAATCAACCTCGCTAATCTTCATAAAACAGCGCACTTCGAATAAATTACTTATCATAACTGCTATTCTTTCACCCTGTTTCTCCAAGAAAACAAAAAGTTCTTTTTGCGTGCACAGAGATGAAAATGACGCACCAACATTATATACAAAGTTCTTCACACGATAATATGATGTATTGTAGAAGTATCAGTGATTTCGTTGGCAAGGTGCATATTTTTGCATCCCCAATAATGTGTAGCACTAGCAACTATGCGCTTCTTACAAAACTCTCAACCACAAAAATTATCAGATCCTAACTGAAAACAACCAAAAAATTGTACTCACTGCACTCATTGTAACATTTCCAGCAAAGCCTGGTCAGTTCCATTTCTTCTGGGTAAACACTAGAAGCATTGCTGAAACAGGATGATTGCCTTTTCTTCGTTTGTTGCTCCAATGTCATGCTATATTTCTGGAGTTATGAAACTGTAGATTGGTTTCTGTCTGTGCGGAGTACATGCGAAGTGAAAACGGGTTCAAGCCTTTTTTGCCAACCAGTGCTAAAACCACAAAAGTTCTTTATTGGCGCGCTGTCAGCGACTAAGTGACGGATTACAATCGATGCTTTGAAAAAAGCATTGAAATGGTAAGGTTTTATTTAGGGCCCACGTATCTTAACACAACAAACAAGTCAAAAGTTGTTTTTATTGAAACAACTGAAGTCCATAATGCGTGATGCTTCTCGCAAGGCGTACTTACTGCACAACCATTAAAGTAGCAACGCTGATGACAAAGGAAATGTTTTTCACACATGCACGCGTTTACGAATATGGACCGGGGGCTTATCGCTAATTTCGAGCTGGAGATGGTTAGTCATAAAGATTCAATCGCAAAAAACAGCTCTGGTTAGCAAAACGCAACAAAAGTGGCTTGCTGCTGAATAGGGTAGCTTGGTTTTAACAAAAGCGTTTTCATTCAATGCCTCAGCGGGTTTTATGAAGCTTACCTTTCACGCAGGTCCGTCAAATGGAAGGGAACCATGTGTTCATACTCACACTTACATGAAGCACAAACCAGTGGCGTATCTATGCAATGTGGCGCCCGTGGCAAAATTTAAATGCGAGCCTTTTCTAATAATTCAAATATCAGATGTAGGCACAATTTTTACGAAAAATCAATCATGAAGAAAATAAACTTTTGAAACGGAAAATATTTGTCTTTATTTTGCTTGAAACTTTTCGGCAAATAAAATATAAATTACCCATAATGACTACAACATACTTCTATGCTGATTTATTTTTATTATGATGAATATCAAACGTTGAAATAATAACGTTATCGTAATTATAGGTCTATATAGTGTTGCCTGACAAAATTGTATATCTTACAAAAAAAATCAAACCACATATTGCAACTGCACACGACAATTTCTTTTAAAATGGAACACATTTAATTTGAATTGCACAATAAATTATTTAAATGCAAGTCATGTATCACTTGTGTTCGTAAAACGCAATTCCATCGAAATATAAATATATCCAGCCTTTTCCGGTTAAATTACACAAAAATGCTAACTATAATAACTTTTTCCGTGCTTTTATCGAAGCAAAGTCGTCTATGATTTCATCAAAGTAAGCTTTCGCTGTTTCGTCCCTTTGTATTCTCATCAAAGCTAGATTACAAACCTTCCTTGACTTAATGTTAATCAATGAGGCTCAAAGGTATGAAGGAACCAGTTTCTGTTTACTGAAAGATCGTTCACAGCTTGCAACACATATAACTGCCATGGTCAGTATGATTTGCAAAGCAATTCGAAGAATGTCAGGACATCAGCGGGGGGCAATGTCGACATTTTGTTTATCATTTTCAAATTGCCGACGATCAGCGTTCCCTCTAAGATAATTTTACACTGAGAAAATATTTGTTTTAGTGAGCACGATTATTTTAGGGCTGAGTAAGTGGAGTTTTCAATGAATTACAAACTTTGTGAATTATATAATAAATATACAATCTGAGCAAAATACGAACAAAATAGCATTTCATTCAAATAGCTTCTTGTTTGCATGCTTTTCCACTGCTTTGGAATGTTGCAAGTGCGCGAGAATGAGATTTCACTGCGCAACAGTTCTGGTGGTCCTGAGTATTTGCGCACTCAGAGGGAACATTGCTGACGATGCAATGCATATGGGCGTTCACAAAACCCTTTATCCTTTCTACACTACAAAGGAAATGCCCCATGTTACGGTAGCAGTCACCAAAAAACGCTTCTTTCGCACCAATAGCCAGGTATATTAGTATTACGAAAATTTACTCAGTAGACTATCTGCGGATTTTCAACGCAGGGACTTTCATTTCAAGTAAGCATTGCCATGATATGTACAGAAAGAAGCATTGGATTATCATGGTTTTCAACGAAAACACAAATTATGACTTTATTTTACTTAGCAAGCAGAGCCGCACCCAACTGATATATTCAACGGAACATGTTTTTAAAAATTTCTGGATAATTGCCCGGTTGCTCTCCCCCTAATTGCGGGATCAGCTGACAAGACTTGTCAGCATCACTTAGAAACAAGAGCTTCAAACGTCTGGGTTGGCGTCCAAAGCGATCAATAAAACCTTGCTACACAAACCGGACAATTAGGTAGACCTGATGTTGACACGACTACGGACAAACTTACTAAAATTAGAACACAAATATTAGAACAGGTTTTGCAAAATTGACCATATGAATTATGAAAACTCGCCACAGCAATTATAGCTTTGCACTCAGTATTCACTCAGATGTCAGAACTAAGCCTTAACAATTAAGACGTATTCCTACAAGCCTTCGTAGGTGTATTCTAACAAGCCACGTAATTGTATACTGTATGAAATGAAGCCTACATAAGAGTAGTTTGACACTCAGGCACATTGGTCACACTTGCACTAATAATGGATTTTTCAAACTTATTGAAGCATTGCTATAGACCCACTCGTGATTCTTTTCACAAAGTATAAACGTACGTGGCTTACCGCTATCAGCATTTCACTGTCTCGCTGCATTACCTGCCAAGATGTGTGCGTTCAACAGTTTCAGGCAACAAAACGCCTGCTACCGTAATATAACGTGTACTTTTGCAGGTCTGTTGCCATGGTATTGCTACGCAATGAAGGCCAACAGTAGAACAATCCACTCGAGACTTTCGCAACACGCCTCTGCAGGCAAAGGAGCGGACATGAGTGAACTGCAAGCTCATCACTGCATGACACTAACTATGAACCTGACTTTTGTGCAGTGTGAGTTTCATACCGGCAAAAAAACTGTCATTGCAAGAGCCAAATCAATTAATCGGAATTAAGATGTCGACTTCAGGTTTATCGGGAAATATTTGGTTCTTAATCCCAATTTCCACGGGGGCAAATGTCCGCTTTGCCTCCACTGCGAACGCCCATGCGATCATAGACTATTTTGTATCAGGTTCAACAAACAAGGCCAGCTGATGTAATGAAACGAAGAAACGTTTTTGACTAATTGTTAGCATAAGTTAATTTTTAGTATATCTAGCGATTAAGTAATGTGCAGTACAAAATTGTATTTGGCGATGATTTTCAATGAAATCAAGTGTCGTGTCAACACCATTTTAGGTCTGGTGGGGGGATACATCCCCTGCATACTCCCTCCCTGTGTCCGCCCCTGGAAATGCCCGCTCCCCCCTGCGGACACCTACGCTACCAGTGGCGTAGCTGACGGAGAGCAGATGAGCGAATCGGCCCCCTGGCAAGCTAAATGTAAAAACCGGGCTCCCACATAGCTTATATTTTGTTTTAAGTATCCTTTTGTTTTTCAGTAGGTTGTTTTTTGCGTTGGCGATCCCCAAAATCCGGCCCGCGGGCCAGATCCGGCCGCGAGGAGTTCCAATCCGGCCCTCGAGATTTTTTAGGAAAAATATTTAGTATTGTAAAAATTTCGTATGAATACATTTATGGGAGATGTAATTACACGAAAAGCACAATTCATTTGCTGTAATCGAAAATTTTATTTCGATATCGGCGTTAGAAACGAAAATAAACTAACCTTTCCCCATCAATCAAAAGCTCACCTAAAAAGTTTTGGAGTTTAGCCAACTTGCAATCTATGAAATAAAAGTGATTTACTTAAGACCTAGGTCCTAGGCCAGTGGGTTCTTAACCTTGCTACGCACTCGTACCCTCTGAGGTTTCATAAAATTTTCTCGTACCTCTTGTCTAAAATCAAACAGTAATTGATACTAACTTAATTTCACTGCAACGAATATCACGACATAATAAATTTACAAAGTACACCAACAATCAAACATAGATAATGGCTCTTTTGTTGTATTTTTCAATGATCATGCTGTAGGAAGGCTCTGTTTTGAGATAGCCACTCGCATGTTATCACAGGGCTTAATATTCCTGGCCTTAGGTTTGATGTGCAAGAGAGTTGAGAAACCGCTTTCACATAAAGAGGTTGCTGAAAATGGCACAAGGTCTTACAAAACTGTGTTTACTAACTGGGAGAAAGTGTCGAGCCGCGTGTACCAGAAGGTATTTAACTGCCTTGAATGAAGCTCTATTTTAATTTTTCACTAGCTTTCATTTTAACTAGATCTTCCTTCATTGTCATCTATAAATTTTAGGTTAAAAATGAATGGGTCCTATATCCAATCCGGGGAAAAAAACTCCAGGCTGAAAGTATCCGTGAAAGGACTTCTATAACACCTGCAAATGCTTTTATATTTCAGTGAGAATGGGTAACGATCAGTGGCGTACGCAAAAAATTTCCGAGGGGGTGCAAAGTTTCGTCACAATCGTGTGATGTCACAAATCAACTATAGGGGAAGTGCCGAAGGCACGACCATTCTAGGGGGGTCCGGGGGCATGCCCCCGGGAAAATTTTGCAAAATTACACCTAAAACTATGCATTTTTGTGCATGCTGGAAGCAAGTTTTAATATAATGCTTTTACGAGACTTATTAGCGGGTGAGACAGAAAACTGAACTTTTGTTGTCTGAGGCTCATAAAATAAACCTATATGCGTTCTTGGATGTTATAAGTTTTAGACATGTATCGCTTATCGAAGACGCTTATTGAAGTTTGTGGGCTCAAATCTCACGCCAGTCGAAGCTTTTTTCTGGTGTTCATTGTTACCTGTGTTAAGTTACTTATCAGTCACGTGTGAAGCAATTTTGTCAGTGAAAGAATGAAATCATAAAATGAAAATCAAGCAGAGGATACGTACAGCAGTCATAAAAAAATTTGCGTAGTGCCTGTATCAGTGACCAGAAAACAAAGTCAGTTTATTTTAAATTGCCCCCCGTTAGTTACGCCACTGCCGAATACTGTTTATATATTTTTTATTTTTAGGGTCTGAGGGGGGGACATGGCACAGTGACCCCCTCCGTACGCTAGCGGTAACGATATTTTTTCATCGAAAGCTACATGAAGTAGCGGAAAATTAGCAAAGGGTTTACCGGGTTGGACTTTTTGTGCCAAATTTCAGAAATTTGGTCCCAAATAGCACTTGTTGGTTCCAAAATTTTCGCTTGACCGTTTGGCTCTTTTTTGTCCCTTTTCCAGGTTAGATTTGTTGTTTTGATATCTTTTACTCTGAAATATTGCGAAGTGTTTGGTCACTCTAACTGCTGCCAGTGATGAAATATCATTCAAGGTGAAAATTGGCATCAGTGCTAATAAACAATTTATCTCAGTTTGATGCCTGCACATGGAAATTAAGTTGTAGTCTTACTATCTTTCATCATGTCCTTGTTTTGCTGCTAAGAACCAACTGCGATTGAGCAGCGTTGCAGTACGATGCATTATTTAGTATGATACCGTATGACTTAAAAACTGCCGACAAATTTGGAAAAAATCGTTGGCCCTTTGTAGTCCTTTGTATTAGAGTTCGGCTGTTTTGGGGCTCTTTTGTGGACTAGGTTTGGCCGCTTGGCAAGAAGTAGATCTGGCATCCCCGATTAGCAGAGTTGCCTGATCCAATACGACTATTACAGATTGAAAGTTTATTAATGGAAGCAGATATCCTTTCCCTAGCTTTGATCATGCTCATCGCTGTTTCCTGAATTGAGTTGTTCAAGTCGTTACGGTGGCTGAATATGTCTTCAAGGTATGTCTTTGATGAAATGAACTTCTAATTTTCAAAGTGGTCTGCCATGCCACTACTTCGCTGTCTCAGAAATGCTCGATTTCTTATGCGCAGCTCAAAAACACGAGTAAGCACTCCACCACAGCATAATCACCCCACTTCTGTGTCGCAGAGAATATTGTGTTGAGCCCAAAAGTCGTTCCAAAAAACTCTGAACAGACGATGATTCAAGGCTTGCCCTCTGAGGAAGTTTACTGCGTTCACAACAATCGACAACACATGTTTTTGAATGTTCAGGGCTGTATCCCTGAAAATTTTGACGCTTCGTACCCCCTGTTTTCGTGCTTCGTACCCTCAAGGGGTACGTGTAACCCCGGTTAAGAACCACTGTCCTAGGCTATTCATTTGTAATGTTATACTTTGCGAAGAACACAGAGAAGTAAACGTGAAAACAGGCAACTGTTATGTCATAGCTGTTTTTCCATTGGAAGTTTGTGCGCAGTAGAGTCCTGCGCGGGTTGAAAATTTTTGCCCGCTCCCGCCCCGCACAACTTAAACCTGGCCAGCACCAGCAAGAATTTGAGAAATCAGGTAACGCTCCCACACCGCAAACTTCTAACCCGCAGACTTTAAACCCTGCATCCACCCCGCCCACCCAACCAACCCGCGCATCCCCCACTCGCAGTTTCCGCCCCACACCTGCCACTGTGTCTAACAACCACTATGATCTCATGCAACGTGCTTCATCGCTAGTGGCCATTTATTCAGTGGTTCATTTCAAAGCCAACAAAAGCCCATAAAAAAACACTATAAAATAAAAATGTGAAACCTTTTTGTCCACCTTGAGGGTTTCGTTCTTAGCTTCAAAGCACCGTTGAAAAAGAGTATGTCGTTCACTGACGAACTTTTTTAATTTGCTCTTCTGCTATTGCCCACATGCCCAGGCACACAACACTCGTTCACAAGCAGCGTTAGTTGTCATCACCCAGAACCTTATTTCTTGCAAGATCACTGAGAACTGGAAACTTTAATCTGTGGTCTCGCCACTACTGGAGAATGTTTCTGCACCTTTGTACCGCAAGCTCTCTGTAGCTTTTCTTGCTCATGTCACTTTTACATGCACTGGGTCAACATACTGTTACCCGCACAAAGGATTTCTTATCCCGCACCAGACCCGCCTCGCACCACGTTCAATCCGCATCCGCCCGCAAATGCGGGTACCCGCAATCCGCACAGGTTAACCCACCCCGCGCAGGTCAGTGGCGCGCAAAGGGGCAAATAGGCAATTTCCCCACCAATAATTTTTTTTCAAAAACATGTTTATTTGTTACGTACAACAAGTTACAATCATTTTGCCCCTTCCCCCCGAAAATATCAGCTGGTTGCGGCCCTTGCGCCTAGACTGGTGTAGACTTTACATTAGCTTGCATAAGTGCTGCGCAATCTATAAATTTTAGTAGGCATTTGGAGTTTGAAGCGTAAGCGTTATCTGGCAGTTGTGAAAAGATTTGCAAAGTACTCTCCGTATTGCAGCATCAAGCATGGAACCAAATATTACAACTATTATACAACAAAAGAAGCAGCGTCGTAAGTCACATTGCAAACATGTTGCCGAGCAAGGGAAATAAATAGCAGTATACACAAACGTGAGTAATGTGATGCCTGCTGTTCTTGTTTTTTCAATATGCAAAATAGTCCGGCCCGTGGACGCTGGTAAGATCGCGAATTTGGCCCAGCATCCAAAAAGTTTGAGGACCGCTGGATAGCCATCCACATCAGGATTCACCATTATTTCTGATTTTTTTCTGAATGTTGGCTAGTAAGCCCTCTATAGTGGCCAGCGGACCCCTTTTAGCTAAGTTTTTCCCCGTGGATCAGACCGCTAGTTACGCTACTGCATGGTACCTATGTCTGTTCGCAACAAAATATGTTTTACTGCGGTTGAAAACCGAGTGGAGGTGCTTTTTAGCCTGACTGCAGCACAGTAGAACGATCTCACTTGTCTTTGGATGTCTGTCATCCCTCTGTGACGCATGAAAGAATTCAAAATATTTAACCTGCTCGACAAACTCAAGCTACAAAGTTGAGATAAACCTTTGCTAGTTGGTTCAGAGATTTGTCAGTATGATGAAAATATCAACCTAAACCTTCTTTCGCAGTTGAAAACAATTTCATGGTCTGGAGCTTAATTACAGCTAATGTCCTAAAAACTTTGCAAAGCAATAATTCATGGGCCAAACGTAGCGATACTACATGGAGCGAACACCACGTTTTCGAGATCTCACATTTAGTTGAAGGCGACTCAGATTCTTGCATCAAAACGACCGCGTTGCTGTTCTGCACAGCTTTGTCTACTATGACCAACAGACATTTGTTACGAAGTGACAAACAGCTGTTTAGACTCATTATCGAAAGGAATCCTTTCCCAGCAAAGAATCAGACACTAAGATTTACAGAGTGGTGTATATTTCGCCTACTACAGTGGCCCTTAAAACTTTTAACGTCTCAATACCCTTTAGTCAAATTTTCGTCAATCCTGATTGACTTTTCAACAAAGTTTACTAACAAAAAATTGTGAGGAACCAAACAACTGATAAAGAAATATGCACTGGAGTAGTGAGGAAAAAGGTCAATGCAAAGGCTGCATCACATTCACCAGCACCAATATTCTTCATCATGTGAGTACAATGTTGCCAGAACGAATGCTAGAAAAGTCAATGGATGGAAGCAAATCTAAGTTGTTAGAACGAGGACTTTCCTTCCCAACACTGTTGAATACCCTCAACATCTAATCTCTATGCCCCTGGGGTATTGAGGCAAACTTTAAGAACCCTTGCCTACTAGGTAGGCATCAGCTCTTATTCAAATAGAACATGTGAAAAGAAAAGGTAATAACAGCAAACACACAAATGATATTCACAGATGAGTGCATGCCTATGTACATATTGCATGTTTTCCACCAGGCATTCTTCAGTCAACCGTTTTGCTCTTCTGGTGTGAATTTATAGGAAAACATCCTACTGTTTCGACCCATCATACGACAGGTCATTTTCATAGAAAAAAAACAGAAATGTGTAAACAGTGGCGTGCAAAGTGGGGGGGCAAACGGGGCGCCGACCCCGGGCATCCAAGGCAGGGGCATCCAAAGAGTGAAATTACAAAAATTTAAATGTCGTAACTGCTTAATTTTTTCAATTGTAAATCTACTAATACATGCTGCATGGATTTAAGTTTTCGAAACTTGTTTTATTGTCAACACTAATTTTTACGTAATCAAATGCCAGTAATTTTCAGCTTCTTCATTACCAGGGACCTGTAGGCCTACCCCAAGTGTGCGACACACAACCAATAAAACTGATAGTGACGTGGTTTGTTCCAGATCGTGCGATCAAGGGAAAATCACAAAAAGGAATGAAAGAGAATCAGGGTTGAGAAAAACCCGTTTTTTGAAAAAAACAACCCACCTGTTTTTTTTCAAATCCGAATTTTTTGGTTATTTTGAAAAGAAACAGGTTTTGTTCTTTTTAAAAAAAACAACACAAAAACCTCATTCTGAATTGTTTTTATTGCATCATGCAATATCACCATTTTAGGAATTACACACTAATGACTTGTTATATCTATTATGGCATTAAAATTTGAGGGTAAAGAAATGTATCACATCATTGTTTTCGCAAAGTGTTGTTGGTCAATTCACTCCAAAGTGGTAAGGCTTGGCAAGAACGCGCACAGCAAACAGAGAAAAGCCACTCCCATACAAACTGTGCAGTTTCACGTCAAGTTTATGTACATACCCTGCTAGTTCGGCATCTACACAGTGCATTTTTTCTATGTATGGTTTGATATGGTCCAACATCAGAAACAGTTTGGATGCAGAGAAGGCAGAAAAATTGATTAAAGTATACCGATTTTGCAGAGCTGAAGAAGATAACCAGTAAAATTTACTCAAACTGTTCGAATTATTCTTCTCTTTTTTTCAAGTCCTTCAAATATCGTTGATGTTCGTTTTGTTTCATAAAAAAATATGCAGTTAACCGTACAAGTGTGCTGCTAATTTTATTTTTTACTTCATAGTACATTTTCCAAAGGAAAAGTAAAGAGCGGGATTTTTGGTGTTTTTTTTTAAGTGGGCTTTTTAAAAAACTAGTGTTTTTTGGCTGCGTCCAATTACATCAACACTGAAGGTAATTACGGACGTTTAATTGAATTTCAGAGCCAAATTTCAAAACTGTCCTAACAAATGTCCTATTTGATTTTATGATGCATCACTAGTTTCCCGTTTCGTTTTTTGTGCTAATACAGTCGCACACCTGTGCTTGCAATATATGCTTCGTTTCGAGTATCGTCATTAAGTGGCATTTCAGGCGGATTGATCATAACGACTCACACAAGCCCGTATCTTTTCTCCCCTTAAAAATTGTACGTATAACAGCCACATAACAAAAAACGAAAGTTTTCTTGCGCACTATATGCGCATTCTCAATTCTTGTGTAGTTTCGCAAGTTTCAAACTGTCAACCCTGGGTGTCTGCCATCCCAGCCGCATACCTTCTGATCGACTGCTATTCGACCAGACATTAGCGCAGCCTTGTATTTTTGCTGTTGTGAACTGCGGTGATGTAGCACTCAGTGTGCTCTACTTACCTGCTTTAACGCGATGCCGAATACTTTTGCAGTCATGAACTGCTTTGTCTTAAGAGACCGCCGATGATTATTCATTTTCATTGCAGTGACACATTGCAGCTTACAACAACGACTAAAGAGAGTGCGTGTAGAATAATAAGCACAGTGATGCCAGAGAATGGAGGCATGGCGGTGGCATTTCCCCATCTGCCCTTTCAAAAGAGGGCAACGGGGCGGAGGTGCCTTTTCATCATAGGTGTAGCCAGGGGCGGAGCCAGACATTTTCATTTGGGGGGCCACTGGAGGGGCCAGTTTTGCAACAAGGGGAGCTGTCAATGGTCTGTGTAGGACTTTCAGAAAGAGACCTACTCCAGTGGCATGACGTCACGCGGAAAATTTTTGGTGAGGCCAGGCAAAATTTTGGGGGGGAAGTGGCCC
>Ga0210059_1000361_pt1 | contig 55502 bp, 32 predicted proteins | sample Ectturendosymbi2_FD_188042 | JGI IMG/M metagenome (GOLD analysis project Ga0210059, IMG submission 188042) | Ecteinascidia turbinata endosymbiont from Florida, USA - Sample 2 (SPAdes) (version 2) | ecosystem: Host-associated > Tunicates > Ascidians > Unclassified | place: Key West, Florida... | reverse complement strand
CTCTGTATTCTAATCTCAAGGTCTCTGTCTAATCTCAAGTTAAAGTACACGACAGTTTTCAAACATAAACGTATTCACAACTGCATCACACACTCCAAAGTAAGCAGAAATATAATGGCCGCACATGCGGGCAACGTTCCACAACTACGGGCGATTATTACATCACACACAGTATGCACGTTCAAGATGATGTACTGCGTAATGCACGCCGTTGCAACAACTTCGATTTTGGATTCATTTGATGACTGTTAGTATGCTAAACACTGCATTATTTCAATATTTAAAACGTCAAGACCAATGGATTTCCAAAACTTGTCAAAGCACTTTGATATTCTGCAGTTCATGAAATCTCTAAGAGGGGGCCCATTTCTTGCATTTAGCTTGCCGGAGGGGCGGCGCGCACCCCTGCCCCCCCCGTCAGTTGCGCCACTACCCACAGTCGAAAAGTGCCGCCCCCCAAGCCACGGGTTAAAGTAAAATCAAGCCTTTCAGGACGGAGTTATTTCATAACAATGCCGAATTTAATGCATCATCAGGCTGAAGTTAATTTTGAAAATTTCACTGAAGTGAAATTCCGGGACATTTTGCGAACACTCAATAGCATGTGGTTTAAATGGCTTGGCTAGCTTCAAATGTTTATGATGTAACACAACGATAGTAGTCATCGGAAGAAAAGTGTACTTCCACCATACGTTGCCCTTTATGACAAAATAAAGGTCGCAGTTCGGCTGTGCTAAGTCTAGACTGCACAAGAAGTTACGGTCATCGATACAACACACCTGTGGCTCTTAACCGCGGAAGGCGCGCCGCTACAGGGGGCGCCAATAAATTTCCAGGGAGGTGCAAGCCCTTACGTGCCCTACAATATGGAAAGTTTGATCAATACATTTATCAATAAATACATCTACTTTTGCAGTTTGTTTGAAGTCAGGAGGACTTGGAAAATACGACAATTACTTAAGAACCACTGCTATACACTAAACAACGACCACAGCAGGACTGGTTTTAAGTTTAGCACGCAAATAGTATCGTTTTCGCGACATTTATGCAGTGGGCGTGATGCACGAGTAGATAAACACACCCATGCCAAAAAAATGATTATGCCTATCAGGAAAAAGTTCCACGCAAAATTCAAATATATTTGCGTTGAATAACCGAAATTATTTACATTCAGTAGTGATCACTAAAACTGGCAGAAAGTCAAACTTGTAAAGAAATCAATAGATAGCCTATACTTACTGCAACATCGGAACACAGATTTGTATTCTTATATCGTTTCTGAATGACAATTTTTCTAACGAGCATTTTATTTGAAACAAATAATTATCATCACGAGCATTTTATTTGAAACAAATAATTGTCACCCACTTGGAGCGGGGGGCCGGGGCAATTGCCCACGTTGCCCCTCCCCCCCTTAATCGGCCCTGCCTGTACCGACTTTCTTATCAAAGAAGTTGTTTAAATTTGTTGCAAGTACGTTCACCAAAGACTTTGTCTAACATTTCTCATAAATAAAAACACATGGTTCAAACCAGGTGCAGATATACCTTATTCGTACCAAGAAATTCATCAAACGTGTGCCAAGCTGCGATTAGTTCGACAGTAAAAATGTTGTCAGGCGTATTAGCAAAGATGTTCGCTTCCCCTGGTCACAATTGTTGCATTTGTAAAATCTTATTATTGCATTGCTTTCTAATAGTGAGAAGCTTCAAAAACCTTTCTGAAGTACATGAGAATTGAGAATTTACTGTACGTACAATTTCAATTTATCAAACAAACCTTCAGGGGCAGCAGTTGTTGTAGAAATTGTTGCAGTAGATGGTGGCGTCGGTGCTCCTGTTGTTGTTTTTGTCGGTGCTCCTGTTGTTGTTTTATGAAAAGCTATGAAAGAAAGTGTGGAATGTTTATGATGAAAAAGAACATAAATTTATTTTTGTTCAAATCTTCTTCCTTCAAATAAATATATCACAAATTTTTCTTTCAGAAACGTCAATCTCATTAATTCACAAAATTTCATATTATTTTGGATTGTGCATCAAAAACTATGGAACTTCTACGCAAAAAAGTAGTGTCTTTCATTTTTTGTGAAAGTCGTCATGTTGTGACAAAAAATGTAAAAGGTGTTTCAACATTGAATCTATGTATAATCAGGTTTTTTTGAGGTGTTCTAGAATTGAAAATCGGACCAAAAAGTGGCTCATTGGGTTGGCGCCCAGGGCCTGAAAAAGTTGGCCATAAACGCAAAAACACCACCATTATGATGTTACCCCCAGAAAACCTCACATCCGCGACGAAAAGTTTTGTTTCAATCTCAACTAGAAGACATGCTGAATCCGTAGAGCAGGGGTAACCAACATAATGCTCGAGGGAAAAATGTCGCCCGTACGAACGACGTGGGTCGCCCGCAGGCCTGTTTTGACAAAGGCATAAACATGATCAGTGTCTTCACATCGATGGAAATGTTTAATTTTTAATAATGATAACATAATTGAAGACAAATTGAGCAAATTTTTATTTCAGAGGTCTGTGTATGAACTGGTTCTTGGTAGCCTTTCCTGGTGATGTTTACCGGAACGCAATGATTGAAACAAAGCTGATTGCAGTGGCGTAGCAAGGAGGCCGTCCTGGTTGATTCGGGTCCTGGGCGGCACTTTCTGGGTGGCGGAAGTTATTGATTAAAAATTAATTTATTTAAAGCAGTTTCAACTACTTTTAACTTTTTGTCTTAGAATCACCAGACTGAAAGCAGTGGACATGTACTCGTGAAGTGAGCAAATTGATGAAATTGATGACTGAAAAATCTATATCAACTCCAAGTAGCTAAAGTACCACTACGTTTGTCTTCAAATTTGAGATTTTTAAGCCACTTACTTGAGCGGAAATTATCCCCCAGTCAACGAATCTTCATTCACAGCAAAGACCATTTCCCACCACCTTAATAAAATGCTCTTTGAAAAAAGGACATAAATGACATTCCACCACAGGCCAGCAGACATTACTGGTCCGCTAGGTCGAGGTTGAAATTGCTCCCCAGTCAAAAACTGATTAAGAAAGGGCTCTTTTCGAAGTCAAGGTGAGTCAAGGCAGCCTAATCCTTTTGTTCCTATACTTTCAGCCTTAACAGCGCACCAACAACACATAATTGCGTCACTTGACACACATCGGCATTGGCGACAAACATTTTGGAACATCTCATACTATTGCTCAATTGTTCAATGGGATATCTTCAATGAACAAGTACCACAAGCCTAGTCATAAAATGGCCTAATCAACATCAAATTGTGGCGAGTGAAATGAAGAACTCTGCAAGGGTAAAGCTAATCAGTTTCATGAGAATCGATGTTTTTCTACACGAAAGTTTCGAAAAATGACGTTCTTGAAGCGAGGTAGTGCAGTTGGTATGTTTGCATAGGTCATTTTTAACATTTGCAGTCAAAGAAAAAGTCATTCCAAAAAGAAAAGCTAAGAACATTTGCTTTTATTTTGATAAATTCGAGGTGATGAACTTAGCGCGAAACTTAACGCAAGCGAAAATAGTATGTGTAGCTGTGATGGTGGTGAAGGTTTTTACTGAAAAGGACTTTAGCCTAAACAGTTGAACAACTTGGCAATGGCTGTGCTGGATAAAATTGTTCACAACAATTTCCGTCCAATTCGAGTCGTTGCAATCACTGCTCAGCAAAAAAGCGGATGTCATACGTGGTATGGTTTGTTAATACAGTTTTCGAAACAGGCATTAATTCGACGAAACCCACCCCAACAGCTAGACCAAGTTTGCAGATCACGATGAAGGCTGCAAGCCAGCATTTCTCAACCCGAGCTTTTGAATACATCTATCTTGAAGATCACCTCTAATTTCCATTGTGCAACATATGACGGTGATGTATAAGTCGAAGTAAACAATGCAGAACTTCGAGGTGTTATTACTAAACAATTTCCCTTGCAATTTGTGAGTGTTTGAATGTGATATTCCAGATGTTTTGATTTCCCTTATATTTTTACTACGCACAAGATATGATCTTTCATTTTCAATTCTTGTAAACAAATTTGAAAATAAGAAATGGCGACACTTTTATTGTCGGAGCCTGCCTCCGCTTAGCCTCACAACGCCACTGACTGCAGCTCCAACTTCATACTACATTATGTCCTTGAAACTGGGCAACCTCTTGAAACTTCACGAGTTCATTTAAAGCAGAAGAATCATTGAATCAAACGAAATGCAAGAGCTTTTTTATTTGAAAAGTGCTTGAAAACAATTGCTGCAATTTTTTCTCACTTCGTTTCTTTCTGTAACACAGTCCAAAGCATTCGGGAAATGTGATTATGGTTTTCTGTGTGTATAGTGCTTGGCTATAATCAGTGAATGTCGCGAATAACTTTTTGAACATCTGTAGACTTTTCAAGATCAAAGGGTCTTTTTTATTTTTGTTCGTGCTTGCACCTGCTAGAGGGCTGTGATAAATGTGATCAGGTTCGTTGATAAGAAAATGGGTCCATGAACAAATGATTAGTGAGCACCCTAGCACCAAAGTTGGAAAATTATTGCAAAGTCTGCATTTAGCTTAGGACATCGGGGGGAAGGTTTAACACATCGTTAAAAAAGTATTCCTGCTATGAATAACTGCATACATTTCAAGTGAAATCAATGGTGTACTTCATTTGAGAAAACTTAACAAAATTTCGTCAACAATATAGGCTCCGTTTATATTACTTTTGCTAACAAAATTGAAATTAATAACTTTGCATGGCACGCTCGAGGATATTTTATTTGACAGGAAACGTCATGTGTTTTACTCAATTTAAAAAGCGTTTCTGCAGTTTTATGATTCTTTCATCATCATATTTTCACTTGTCAACATTCATTTAACTGAAAAGCAAAACTTTAACCCCACATTATGAATAGGATTTATCTAACAAAGATTACAAACCAGTTGTCGTAGTTACGGTGGTTGAAGACATTGGCGGCTTTGAAGTAGTTCCATACATGTCTGTAAGCAAAAGCATGTCGTAATTTTGTGCAAACAGATTTAATCTTCTTGACTTTGCTGCATCGTCAAAAATACTGGTGTTGATCGTCATAAAATTTTAACATAAACTATTTATCAAAAATGTTGAGTGGAACTTGTGTATAAATATACTTCACATTAATACTCATCAAACATAGGAATAATGTGCACCAGACCTCGAGCAGATACTGAAAAATGAAGAAGCTTTTGTTCTTATGTCATAGCTATTTTGCACTTTTTTTCTCTCGCCTAAGTGGAGCAACCCATCTGAGTCTGACGCGATTGTGATGATTTCATCACCGAACACCACTACGATTGTTAGACAAACTCGTGGCGCTGAACTCAGAAATGTGATCAAAACATTGCTGCAAACTAAGTTTTTCTGTTTCATTTGACACCTTATCTATGTAGCTGTGTATGAATTCTGCGGTCTTTCATGAGGACATAAGACAATTGTGTAAAAATTATTCGCATTTACCCGCAGCTTCATCAAGAATGTTTTTCAGAAAGGTTTCTATCTCCGTCTCTGTAGTGAAATCGTCCGGATTTCTATTGAAACACACAGTAACGCTTTTTATTTTGCGACATAGATGTACTGGGACAGACTTGGAATGCTTACAAAGTAGCATAGAACATTTTCCTTTCCATTCACTAAGCATCATACGTCAAATATAGTTTGTTTCGTACACAACTTGTTTCGTAAATATAAATTATAACTAAAAGAGCAAAGGGAAGTAATCTTTTTGTTCAAACGGTGCTTCCGTCTTCATTTGCAAACGTTTGTTTCAAAAAGATAACCAACTTGGATAGTAAGAAATATCCAGTATAAATCCCCTCAATATCTCCTTCCAGTCTGGCTATGTTTTTCACATTATCCTTGCTGCTGTCGGTGATGTCCAAGCCAAACTTGATCTTTTGCCTAAAAGCGGAAACCTTGAAAAAAAGTTAGTCAAAATTAAAATATTCTACTATTTGCTGCAAAATCACTGAACTAGTATTTACTGCAAAATCACAAGTCAGCCTAATGTTAATTCCTAGTGTTTATAATGGGGTTGCGAAGTGTAATCTGGGGTCGCGAAACAACTTGGCTTGACAAATCAGATCTGAAAAATTTTGTAAACTTTACAAGAAAATTAAAAGTAAACCTACAATCTATTTATATTGCCTTTTTTGGGGAAATTTCGCGTTTCATGCTGTCAGTTGTTTACTTGGTTTTCTGCCAGAGCCATCAAATACGGTAATAATACTCAAACACAAGTTGCGCGTTGTTATGCCATGATTGTTCAATGTACTGACCAAAACTGGCCTTGTTGCATTCATTCCGGCACGAAGGCATGCTGGTATTCAGAACTCTAGGTCTAGGCTAGGGACTAGCTAGGCTAACTGCTTTGAGAGCACACTGAGTAGTTTAGACCAAAGTAAAGCTTTATTCACAACTTCCAGAAGTACTTGAAAGTTGATTCAGGTAAAGCTGGATCTGCAAACTATGCACAATTGAAATTTCATGAGGTCACACACCTGCCGTTATAAGCATGGGATAATTTTGCGGAATTATTCACCGACAAGAGTTTGCAACTGGACTTTTCAAAATAGAGTTTATGAGATTTTTTGATAACAAGAAATTAATTCCCAGTCATTTCTGATCTAGCCAATATTTTTTAACCGTTTGTACAACATATTTGTGTTATGCTGAATTCTCAAAATTGATATAATCATCAAGTCCAAAAACCCATGCTTTTTGAAAATTGTTGAGAATGTCTTTCTTCCTGCTTTGGCTAATTGCATCAATCTACAAATGGATAATATGTGTAAAAATTATCAAATTCATCCATCCCATTAGGTGTGCTTGAGAACGTCTATAAACTGAACTGTTTTTGTTAATTTCTTTCGTCTCACTGTTTCCATTATGTAGTTGGTTCATTATTGTATAGCTACTTTCGTGGATTGTGTGCATTTGTATGAATTCCCCATGGACAAAACGCCTCTTCAGATTGGTAATGGGACGTTTACACGAATCATTAACATCTAGGCTATCCATGAAGGGGTCGCACTTTTTATAATGGGGCCGCAGAACAATAAAGTTTTGGTAGCCCTACCTTATACCAGGGCTGGGGAGCAGGTAGGCCTACTCAAATTTCAGGCTCAGGCTACATCTCAGGGCATCTACTGTAATTTTTGTGGCTCCAGCTCCGAAATCTATGGCTCCAACTCCGCCTCCAGAACAATGTGGCCCAAAAAACAGAAAAAACAATGTATTATTTGTATAACTAGCTTGTCCCACAAACTACTGTATCCCTGGGAAAGCCGAACCCGAATTCCATCTCCAGCACCACCATCTAGAATATTTTGACTCCGGATCCAGTGCCGTGCCTTATACACTTTAACATTATCTTTCAATTATCGTTGTCATAGATGTGGACGCAGCGTCACAGTTCTAGATCTTTGGCTGTTGTTCTGTTAATATTGCAACAGTGCGTATTGCCTGTCATGTTCAACTTCATGGTTTTTGTCTTTTTTCTGCTGTTTTGCTTTTTGCTTGGTGTTTGTTATCATTCCTTGTGTATATCTACTGACATTAGGTTGAGTTGATTTTATTTGGCGTTAATTAGTATTCCAGCAAGAAAAACAAGTTAGTGTAGGGACGCCAAGGCATTGAAGGAACCAGAAGAATGTCGAGTCGATACCACTCAGCAGTTGAATTACCTTCGTTACTGTCCAGTTTCAACTCGTGGACTATATAAAATCCAGTGCATGTTAAAAGAAATTTTAAGATCATTTTTGCAAATTTAGAACATAATAAGTAGTTTGTTGTCTTCATGGGCTCTAACGAATGGATGCACAATATGTTATTTTGGTGCACTACTGTGCCATGGCCCACAATTTGACAAACCGGCGGCCCAGACGTTTCAAAAGTTCTGTTTACCTTCTCCCAGCTAAGCTACCTGACCTGAACCAACCAAGCTTAGATTTGGTTAGCTTTGTGTTGGTGTTGTTCATTTTGGGAACAAGACGTTGAAGCTAAAAAGGTCTACGCCTTTTTGTTTTTTCTCGAATGATCAACGGAAATTTTCATTTAATTTCCTACAGTGTGCCACACATTTTATTCTTGTGAGGATAAAGCACATTAGAAAAGAATTGCCTTTCGAAAGAGAAAAGTTGTCAATGAAGGCTCGTCAAATATTTGCCTTACAAAAGTAGTTAAATCCAATGCTTTGTGAAAGAATGCTCGTGCGACTGCTGGGCATGCGAATCTGGGCGCGCAACTTTTGCATGATTTGCAGAGCTCCATAGTTGCGAGCCCGGACTCTAGTCCAGACACGGAGATTGTTGGCAGGACTCAAACATGACTTTTCCATAAGCAGCTAGACTCGAACTTGAGTCTCACTGCTATGGAATGGGTAAATGCAACTTACAAAACTGATTTGAGAGAAATTTGCGATTTTACTGGGAACTTGCAGGACTGAAGATGTGTTAATTACACGAAACTGGTTTCCTTGTTCAATAAATTGCAATGGATTCACTTGCATACGTCGCTACTGTGGCTTATAACTACTGAAAGACAGATATGTGCAAGTTTAAATCGTTGCAACAGGATGAAACCGGAGCCGAGTAAGCAGATTCCTCACAAGCTGGCCAGGAAACTACATCGTGTTTTATTATTGTTAACTGGGAACGTTTGTACTTTCCAGGCACATTCGGTAGGTTATTTCTGTCTTTTGTACGTAAAAACATAAGAGGATACTTCGAATCGCGTCCAACCCCGAAATAACCCCACAACGTGTGTGGTTCGTCAGTTCATTTTGTGTGGAGTACGTATAGCTGAAACACTCTACTCCTTGAAAATACGGTAAATTACCCATGTCTATATTTTCTACTGTTTATAAGAAATTGCTTGCAATGTTTTAATAAGATCATTTTTTAGTTGTGTTTGAAGTGAATTTCCGAAGATTACGACTTACTCAACCACTTTACATATCAAAATACGCTGCTTTTCAATATAACATACATATTCAAACAGCAGTTCCAAAAACACAACTACAAAATCCCAGCCCTCAAAAAGACAGAAAGATTTATCACTGAAATTGCAAAATTTCAATGAACTTCTTATGAAGTCTCTTTACCCGAGTGTTCTGTGGCATAAATTACATTTTCCTTGTATGAAAGACTTCAATGCACATTTCATGCTTTAAGAAAATGATAAAATTCAAAAAATACACATTGCAGATGTTTTTTACGCACAGAAAATCGATAAAACCTCTCTCTCTCTCCATTAACTTGATGTAACGTTTATAGGAAACAATTACGCATCCAGGAGCGTGCGCAGGTCTGGTGATGACCAGGGCAAAAATTTGATTGTACGCACCCTCGGCACGGGCGTCGGAAGGACTTTTTCTAGAGGGCCGAGGGTGAATTTCTCCAGGTGACAGGCAGTTAAGGGGTGAGTGAGAGACGCAGTTGCGTGCAATATGGCAGGAATATCGAGCGAAGTACATGAATGTTTCAACCAGAAAGAGTTCAACGTTGAACATTAGATGAGGGACGTGAACATTTTAAAGAGTTCATGTCGCAGGTGACGACATGTTGTAGGCATCGTAAAAGACGAACCGAAGCCCCTGTACGACGAGCAGAGAGAAAATGCAATTCGGAAAACGAAGGTAAAGCAAGATGACTTGGGGGCAAGAGTTTCACGAATGAAAAAGAGAGAAGCTATGATGATGGCAGTGAAACGATGCACTGACAGAGATGGGGACGAAAAATCAGCAGGGTGTGAAAAACGCATAAAGACATGTAGTTTCGAAAGCATAGGGCTAGAAGACAGAAGCGAATATGTGCAGATGAGTAGAGCATGGATTGGGCATGGTAGAGGTGGGAAGAGCGTCGAATATTACTGGGTGAATGTAGCTCTAGAAAAAGTGATTGTACCATGAGCAAGGCATGGCCTTCAAAGCTGGAAACAACGGAAATGCACGGATCCATGGAGCGTTTCCGTGCCGCGCGTCCAGGAAGTGTCATTGGAAAGGTGAAGATGAGAGCGGATTCATAACAGCGAGTGAACTACTGTACGGATAAACGTAGCCAGAACGCGTGAGCAGGACGAAAGTTTACATGCGTAATGACGCAGGAGGATGGGGTGTGCTTGTTGCGACACTGTACATTCCAGTTAGTAACTGCTCGTGTAACTCGGAAAAAACTTGCCCTTACGGCGTGTAAAAGCGACAAGAATAGAACAGCTGATGAAACAATGAAAGGAAACACTCCCTATAATAGCACATGCAAAAGGGCGCTGATACTGGGGCGAGGCGTAAGTAGAGTGGACAATAACTATCAGACAAGGTTACTAGGCAAAATACGTTAACAATAGTCAGTGACGACGGACTTGCGACCGAGTTGAAAAAGTGGAAATTAGCCACTGAAGACACGCTATGCTAAACGTATAATATAGCCAAAGCATCAAAACAGACTAATTAACCCGGTACAAAAGAGTACGGCAGAGTCAAAACAGTTCAGCAAAACCAAAAGAACCAGCACATAATATGCTATACTGAGACGAAACTGTGAAAAACTGCTTACGATTGGATGATGCATGTGAGTGAACCAAAATGTCTGTGCGAAGGATTGAAGTCAATCGTAATAAATGAGAAAGTGCAAAATTAAATCCAACCCTCACGATGTTCCAGAAGTTTCCGAGATGATCCTGTCTGAGAAAATCCAGAAACTGGGGCGAAACGACGAGAAATGCTTTGCGTTGGAAAGTCTGCTGACCGAATCTTTTTGAAAATTCATGTGGTCAGCATGACCAGTCTGAGAACAATTTGTAGTGCCCGGTTTGGGAACTGATGTAGTCTTGGATTTCTTGCTCAGTGCGAAACTATTTTTTTTTCGCAGCAAACTTTTTTCCGCTGATTTGCCTTTGCGTCTCTCAAAGAAAACTGGAAGCATCACATAAAGAAAAATTAAAACAGCTCAATACCGCGCGTGTTGAGCCCCGTCGATTTACAGTTATCTCTCGCGAGTGCCCCTCTCTATCACGCGCGATGTGCATTTGATCAATAATAAATTTTGCTGTATTCTCGCGTACTACACTGCGAAACCAAACAAGAAACCTGCAGCCGCTGCAATACCTCATGGCGTTTATCCAAGGGGGCAGCACTGGTGAAATTTCGTTTTACCAAGTCGAAACCAAAAAAAGACTTTTTCCGATAAAGCGTTAACAAGAGAATATCAAATTTCAAACTCGAGGAAGCCCCATGCACCACATTCCGACACCCATGACCCCTATCCAAGGGCGTGCCGAGGGGAGAAAGGGGGCACAATGTCCGATGGGAGAATCAATGGGAGCGCCGAAAAGCCACAAGAATTATAACTCATTTGCTTTTTCAGAATTATAACTCACAAGAATTATAACTCATTTGAATTATAACTCAAGAATTTATAACTCATTTGCTCCCAGGGTCGCTAAATTTGTTTCTTTCCCTGGCACCATCTAACCTCGGTACGCCCCTGCCCCTACCAAAATTTAGTAGAGTATTGAGGACTATAAGAAACACAAGCAGAGCAAAACTACCTGCCCAGACCTTTACTACGTGGAAAAAGATTACACCAGAAATACGTCCATTCAAGTGAGAATAAAGAAGAAAGGAAAGCTGTCTGATTCTTGTACCACGTTACGCACAAATAGCAAGGCATTTGAACGCTGTGAAATATGCGTGCAAGGCCACAGAGGCACTTGTGACTGGAAAAAAGTAGGTTTCAAGAAAAACGCTGGCATTTTGGTCAAAAAACGTGATGCGTTTAGAAACGTATCGCGCTTGAAGTCAAAGGTATTTTAACAGCTCCGATCGATGTTCTTTCTGACAAATTTACTTCACTATTTTGATCTTTTCTTACTGTACGACAATCGAAAGCAAATATTACATCCCAAAATCGCCACGCATGGCATAGCTTTGTGATACAATCCGCATTGCCACTTAAAATAAAATCAAGCAGACAAAACAGCATCGTCACATGAAAATTTTATGCGCATAAATGCAACTTTGAAAAGCAACCTAAAGTGGGCTCATTTTTTGTTCAATGTGCTGTCCGCTTTGTATTGATTATGTCGTTTCTGGTGAAATGCTATTGCGAATGATAAAAATGCATTAAATACTTTTCAACAAACTGACACTGCCCTACTCGAACCACCTTGCGAACCTTTCAAGTCCCCAAAGTTTGAGAACCCAGGCTCCAGGGAGAATCAAGAGATATTTTGAAGACAACAACTGGCAGATTACTAATAGGCTATCAGAGATTGACCAGCCTACGAATGGGGAAGAGATATATGGTTTTAGGCCTTATGATAGAGATGGCATTGCTTCATGTCTCTCTCGGGTCATCTAACACACATTAGCATGCCGCCATAGGAAAATTCTCATCAGAACCGTGCAGTATTGCATTAGTAGACTTACTATGTAAAGAAGCATCTAGTTACAGCATTTTTGTAAAATGTAGTTTTTACAATCTCATTTTTTGGCCCCCCTTGCCCTATTTTCTCCCCATCTACACGCCACTGTAGGCAACAAACAATGATTTAAATAAAATCATTGCATTTTTCTTATTTGTTTCTCACATAAATTTCTAGTTTCATCCTGCTGAGAAGGAAACCTTTAGGATAGCTGAGTTCACTAGGCCATGAAAACAAAACACTTTTCTTTAATTTCCTGGACACAAAGTGTCCGTTTCGCAACAACAGATTACCATTTTTAACATGATTTAGTAATTAAATGAGCAACATTAAGTAGCTGTGCTCGTGAAAGGAGAGTTGTTACGAAAAAGAGAATGAACCTCAAATTTCAGTGGCGTAGCAAGCCCAAAGTATATGTAAGGCAAAAGTCAAAATGTTTGACTTTAGGCGAGCAACAGTATTTTTGTTTGGGACGACACTTCACAAAGCACAAAATGACTAGATATGTTAAGAATTTTGGGGCATGGCCCCTGGGACCCCCTGGCTACGCCTTTGTAAAATTTGTTGGAAGATCCTGTAAAAAGAACAGAGGCAAATGTCAGAAGCAATGCTACAACACTTTCAACTTAAATGAAATGAAGCAGTAATTGATTGACACATTTCGAAAATATTCCATTCACAAGTATTTACTTACAGTGCCACGAAATAGAGCAAAAAATATTTCAACGACAGTAGGATCGCCAGCATTGTAGACTTGGTAGGTTTCGTACTGAATTCCATAATGATCATTTTCAAGGCTACCACAGAAAGGAATAAATGATCCTCTAGTATCAGCACCGAGATTGCTCATTTCCTTCATAAAACACATAGGCTACATAAGTATTGCTCCAACACAAAATTGGAACTCAGCTGAAATTTCAATAAAACTAGCTGGTGAGATCATGAAATGGAAAATACAGGAAACAAAGACAGTAACATGGGATATATCACATGAAAACAAGAATTGCAGTTGCATAATTGAAAACTGAAACAGACAAGAAATCCAAATATGTTTTTACATTTCGTGTATGATCAGGAGGGATAGTGCATGATAAGAAAAACTCAAAACTGCATCACTTCATGAAAGATCAACCCCACTGCTCATGAAAATATTTACTGTGCTTCTTGCAAAAAATCCTCGCAATGCCAAAACAAGTGAAAAGAAACAAACATTTTTATAGCCTCTAAAGTGCTTGAACCATTTAAACGACATTAGTCCCCGAAACGATTTTAAAACCAAAGGTTCATATATCTTCATACCATGATTTCCACACATTCCACAATCGAAGCATCCCTTACATAAAGAAGAAAAAGAAATGGATGACTGGAACGGCTTTTTCCCACATAAGACTTTTTCGAGTCCCTGATAAAAATAAGTAAAAATGAAGACAAAAAAAAAACAATATGTTAGCGGACTATGTTGTAGACTACACGTTTGTACAAAACATGTGAGTGCCGTTATTTATATATTTAGCAATTGCGATCGTTGCCCTTTACATTGAGGGTATTCTGAAGTGTACAGCACTTAATAGACAAAACCAAAGTTCATTTGTTCGCTCTAGCCTCATTGCATGCCTTAGCTAAATTTGAGTTCTTCTTTCTTGTATTTTGGAACTTGGCCTCGGAAAGCCCATTTTGTTTTTTTCTGGAGTGGCGTAGGAGCCCGGCTTAGAAGTGGGTTATTAGGTTGCAGTTTGAATTTTAGATTGGGATCGTTAGGCTATAATGCGGTGGTTTGATGTGTCGCGGTACAAAAACGTTGAAAACTCTACATTCCTCTCAGTAGAGCTGCAACATAATAATAGAGTTTGTATGAAAGTGGTTGCGATAAAAGAATGAAAAAGCTTAAACAGGGTATATGAAATGTACTGAATTTGCAAAATACAGTGAGTTCTTTGCATGTGACAAGCTCGATTCTCCGTCTCTAGAAAAAAACAAATCTTCGGTAATGTTTGTTTTATGTCGCGAGGAGAGTGATCTGCTCCAGCAGGACTTTAGAGCGAAGGAAATATCTGATTAAGTGCAAAGGGCAGCAAATATCTACAGTATAAAGATTGAAGGTGGTAAAAGTTTTCCGTAAGACTCCAATCTGGAGGGAAAAACTCTTGGGGGGACGAATTGTTTTGTTGTTAGGGAACTGGTTTCAATTTCTGAGAATTAGCTTAGTGGCAAAACGTTAGTGCAGATCCTACGCAGGTACTTTGCAGAGATGAAGCTTGAAGAAGCTTTAGACACACTGAATCCTAATGTAGGGACTGAGGTTATAGATTTTTGTAGAGATCCCTACTACTTGAGGGGTCAACCTAGTTGTTGCAGGAGCACAGGCAAAACCGTCGCCAGAAAGTTTTCAATAGGGGGGCTTTGCGTTTGTGTGAGGGGCTTGGCATTCTAAAAGTTGTCAAAAGCTCAACTGATTTATAGTGTTTCATGTTTCAATTTGGGCGGGCTTGGAGCTTTGTTGGTGGGACTTAGCCCATAAAAGCCCCCCCGTGGCGACGGGACTGAGCACAGGTCGGTCTCCCAACTAAGCAACCTGTCGTCTTGAAGTTGCCAAGCCGAAGCAAGGCGAAATAAAAGGCTCTCACCACTTTGTTCGCAAATAACTCTCCAGTAGTACTCTAAGTTTACTGCTTCTTTCGATTATATTCAGATTTACAACAAAAACGCCGATACACTTGAGCGTGAAGTCAGAAACACGTAACGTTAAAACGGTTGGATGTCGAATCAGAACTAGAATTAAAATGACGACGAACAAAAGCGTTGGGCTTTCGAATGCACCACAGGAAACAGCGACCGACTGCGGTTATGTAGGTTTGCAGGCTATCGTGTCGACAGTCGGACTGTTCGCAAACAAGTATATCGCGTTGAATCACGAATGGAGTATTACTGGGAATTACGCAGTAAGGATGCACAAAACATTAAAGCACTAATGTGTCCACTATACTAACAAACCATAGTAGAAGGACACGATACCATAATAAATCAACTTCCAGAACGCTTATTAATGATTAACGGGTGAAGGGAAACTGGCTTACTCATTCTAGGTCGTCGAGTTTAACTTTTGCTTGCGTTTGTAAGATCTTTCTTCCTGCCATGTAAGCTATCACAAACAGTCGGATTTTAAACAAGGCGCCGGCCACTAGAATGGCCACTACAGTACAGTGGCCGGCGAAGATATAATTAACCATAACTCCTGAACGGATTGGGCTAGAGAGCCAGTAAAAACACCCATGCATGCCGGAGACGGCAACGAATCCACTGAACTTGCAAAAAATACACCTTTACATTTGAAATGTTTGAGAAAAATCTATATTTGTTTATTTGCCGTCCTGATTTTTTGGCAATTTTCAGAGAAAATATAAATCTCGTTTCCCGCATCCCGTTTAGCTTCTTCGATCCGGCTTTTGCCCTTCGCCGACGTCTGAAAAATCCAATAACACAATTTTACCAAAAAAAGTCAATTCGGGCTGTATCGGGGGGAAATTAGGGGATGAAGAAATATGGGTTGGGTCGACTGACTTCCAGATGTGTCCTTAGAAAAACGTACAGGTAGTAGTGGTGTTGATTGGCACAAAAATGGCTTTAACCACAAAACATAAGAAATCCTTGGTTTTTGCCACTTTGGATCCCCACCAAAATTTTTTGAACTTTTTTTATCATCATCGCAGAGGCAAGGTCCTTGCCGACAGTTTTTATACGGAAAGTTTTTTTCCAACTTGTTTGGTTTGAGCTCCATGGCTTTTTGAATGTACGCAACTGTTTTTTCTAGCCTAGGCGAAAACCGGTTCCCTTTCTGGTCTCAGTGCACGTGACATGTGCATTTATTAATTTACGCAAATTAGTCCAACTATACATGTGATGTGCATTTGATGTTGCAGCTGCCAATACCAGGTCCAAGCACATGTGAAATGTGCACGAGAGAAGCAGACAGTGACAGAACAATACCTTTTTTTGTTTGGTATGTCTGGTGCTGATCGGTAAAGTTTCTCGGTTGAGTTTCTCTAAGTTCTATGGAGCTCTTTGGAGGTTTCATGCATGAGTTGTTGGCTAGCTCACATTGCTAGCTCACAGCAACCTGGAGAGCATGTCTGCTGGATTGCTGTTGCAGCGTTTTCGCTGAGAGTTGCTCATGCCTTTTTTTGTTTGGCGTATCTGGTGCTTTACGAGAAATTCCTTAGAGGGTTTACCAACGCTTCGGTGGTTTTACGAATTAGTTGTTATAGGTCAATGTGAGTTCAGATGGGCGTTTTTGGTGGAATGCTGTTGTAGCGCTTTCGCTGAGAAATGCTAATATCTGATGTGGTATGAGGTATGTTTTGATGATATACCCCATTTTTACCTACTACGTACAGCAGATAGTACGTAGAGTACATTGTGAAAAATTTACATGCCGACTTTTTTGTTTTTAGCCTATAATTACTAGCAAATTTTGCCATGACCAGTAAAATATACAAAGTGATCATGAATGTACAACAAGCTTTGGCAACATTCAGTAAAGGAGACAATGAGTCTTCTGACGAAACATGCAGACGTTTTTGCTATGCAGACGTGTACAAACGGTTGGCTTACCAAAAAAACATGTTGTTTTGTACCTTCCGTTTTAAAAATTTTGATGATTAGAAAGGCACAGTAAATTTGTAAGTGTGATCTAGTTTTGGTTCTGCACCTCATGATACGAGCCGAAAGCGCGAAATATCTGCACGATTTTAGAAAGCTTGTAAAAAATAGAGCAACTAGCATATTTTAAATTTTATTCAAACATTAGTGCATCAAAAGTTAGGGACGATCAAAGACCGCACTGTAACCAAGCACGCCTAAGACGAAAGTGCTTTCTGAATTATGAAGCGATTGAAAAGCGACGCGAAATAGAATGACTGATGAAACCTGCATGCCTGCTTGTGTCTGCTAACTACGAAAATTAAAGCGGGCATTGACTTTTTAACCAAAACCAAGAAACAAAAAGTGGTTTTCCTATTTTGTTGATGTATTGTGTATCTTTTTTCTAGCATAAAATCTCTATTTTATGTGGCAAACAAACAAACAGAAAATTAACAATTACCCTATAATCACAAATACCATAAGGTGTGCAGGAGAAATAGGTCTATTAGAGCAACAAACGAGTCTTTTAATTGCAATGGGATTCCTCTCTTTGCGGCTCGCAATTTTTTCTCAAACTGTAGTTTGGCCCTTCATGCTCGCAGTCTTGGACAACCCTGCTCTAGCTCATTCCGTTCAGAAGTTATGGCCGATCGTAACTGCGCTGGCCACTGTGGTGGCCGGCGCATGCGTTAAAATTTTGGGTTAACGACTGTAAAATTATCTGTCGCTTGTCTAAGCACGAAAACAATACAATGCAGAAAGAATGTGTTTCCGCATTGTGTGTTTAGTTGTGAAACTAAGCGTTTTGATGAAAGTTTTGCTGCCCAGATACAAAATGAACAGGATCACTTGAGAAATCCATTGGACACAGTCGTTTCAGAAGTTATCAGCCTCACGTTTCATAAGTTATTAGTCTCTTTGAAGTTATCAGTCTCTCGAGGCTTGCCTTTTCGAGGAAGAGATGAAAAAATTGGTTCTAAACATATTGGAAACTTTCTAGGAACAATCGAATTTCTTGCGTTGTACGACACTTTCTTAGCAGATCATATACACAGGTTTGCTAACGCGGGAACCGGTACACCATCTCATATCACCTAAGGAATCGTTCGAGCGCAGTCTTTGCTGAAGTCGTATCAGGGTACAGGGACGGATTAGGGAGTGCGGGACTCTAGGCCAACTTAGGTTTTGGGGCCCGACCAGGCCGTAACCAACGAAAAATTTCGAGGAGACATAAGTCATTTTTGGCAACGATTATGGCGTCATCGATGTGCAGACAACCCGGATGCGAGCTTTTTGTTATGATCAGCTTACCAACAGTGATGGAGGAACCTTTTTCAAAGTGAGATGCACAAGCGCACGTCAAAAAAACTATTGAAAAATTTTTTCAAGGGATTTACTTTAATAATGGTCCAATACTGATGGCTTAAACATATTTAAGCAAAATTCGAAATGTAAAAGTTGGAGAGCCAGGTCCCCCAGAAAGAGGTAGGGGACGTAGTTACTGTGGCCCAGTCCCGTCGCCACGGGGGGGCTTTGGTGGGCTTAGCCCCCCCAAACAAAGCTTCAAACCCCCCAAATTGACATATGAAATACTATAAATAAATAGAGTTTTTGCGTTCAAGCCCCCCTGCCCAAACGTTCAAGCCCCTAAAAAAACGTAAAGCCCCCCTATTGAAGACTTTTTGACGACGGTTCTGTTGCGGCCCCCGGTTCCGCCACCCCTCCATACCAATTAAAAGAGAGGAAACGATGATAAATTCAGAAAAGCATACGCTCCTTCACGATTATTACCAAACCCACATACTGCTTTACTAAAAGCTCAAAAACTTTTTGTTAACATTTTAGCACTAGTCTTTTTGAAGTTTTCAGACGTAAAACCAAGAAATCAATTAATCTGAGACATCAGTTAATATAAAAAGAAACAGAAGAATAGATGACACATTATACAAATAACATAGAAGACAACATTCACAAAGAATGAAAAATTGCACATGGTCGAATGTAGTTCCTAGATATGCCTTCTAGAATATCAGCTAACTGCTTGATTGGAAATTTTGCAGTTAACAGTGAGCAAATCCTGCTAGATTTGGTGGCAAATCAGCTTAAATGACAACACTGTGTGTGCAATAGCCTCGATTGATAGCCTATCGATTCCTGCTCTGTGAAGTTACCTTCACAACCACAACGTCAAGACAGGGGCGCAGCCGTTGGCCATCTTAATTTTGGTGACCCACGCAGGTCTGACATTTGTTTGGCCATATTTAACACTTAAACCTAGAGCAAATTTACAAAGTTATCTTTGTGGCGCCAACCTTGGTTCCAATATTGCTGTAGATCTACAGAATCAAAAGTTTTTCCAAGATTTTTCTCAAGAGCAAATGTCAATGCAATCTTTTCTTGTAAGTTATAGTTACTTCGTATAGTTCAGAAGCTGTCTTCGTTAAATTTCGTTGATGTTTAGCCCTTTTGTGTAAGTTTATTTTTCGGATATTTATGTTTTCAAACGGAACCGTGTCGCTACTTACGAAAATATCGTCTAGTTGTCAATCTAATTGATTGTAAGTAAGCTCCTTTGTTACTGTAACTACATATTTTCTGGAGCAATCAAGCACAATCCATTCAGATAACAAGGGGTTTGTTTATGCCCTTTTGAATTTGTTATCTTCCAAGCAATAAAATATATAGTGTTTTAAATCTATAATGTAGGCTGATGGTAAACATGGTGACGATAAGTTTTCACAACAAAGTGTCGCAAAACCTAAATCATATTAAATAAACCCAGTGGAAACACAATTTTCACCAAGAAAGTTGACGAGAAACTGTTCTTGGTGATTTAAACTAACATCCAAACTATAACCACAACAAACACGTCAAAATATGCGGACCATTAACTAATCAAGGCTCATACATTTCAGAAACAGTGTATTTGACAAGTTGTTTGTTAGAGACCACTGTGTTTGCTTACTATATGCCAGGGGTTCCCAAATTTCTCTGACCATGTACCCCTTCAGCACGTCGGCAGATGAGCATGTATCCCTAACATTTCCGTACCGAACTCGAACACGTCTGATACTCATTTGATGGACTTTTCCCAAATATGTGATCATGACTTATCGTAGATATATTTGACAACAAGCATATATTGATTTTTGAAAATAATATTTTTTGTTGGATCGCATTAAAATGCGACAAATTTGTTTAAAGACAAATGGCGGCAGTTCGAGGCCGGGTTGTTGTCTCCTGTTTAGTCAATAGGCACAAAACAAAGCAGTTACAAACGGCAGCACACGAATAAACAAAAGAATCCAAGCACGAAACGGCAAAAGACAAATAATATACAAGTAGGATGCACCAGAAAATCGACAAGTCGGCATTATCAAACAAGGAATTGAAAGAACCCACTGTGCTTAAGAAATCGAAAGAGTGCTGCAAAGATAACTACTGTTATTTTAAAAAATAACTATGAATGGCCAAACAGGAGAATATGGATTAAAGTTTTAATTGTAGAAGAATATTGTGACTGATTATAAATTTTCGTTAGCTATAGGCTCTTCTTAGTGCTACGGGAAGTAAATTGCAATTGGTGCAAGGACAAATTCCACTGCAGGAGTTGTTCGAGCGTTTTCGCAGACCTACAGCTACACTGACGAAAGGACTTCATATTATGTTTAAAGGGCTATGACCACAGCGAAACATACAGCGTAATGGGGTGGTGGATGATTTTGACCCGTGTAACTGCCATGTATTGCGTTTCTTGCCATGGTAAAAATGGGTGGCGCGGTTTTTAAATGCTGCAAAACTAAAAGATAACATGATGTATTGTGATAGGGAGTTCCAGAGGACGGGAGTTTTGCAAAAACATAATTGTGCACTAGCAAACGTTTGCAGAGGGGAAGATGAAAATTATGGGCATGACGCAATGGGTAGGCGGAGATTTCTTCTAGGGTCAGTGGTGAAATGAGTGGTGGGCAGGAGAGTTAAGACCAGTTTTTATTTTATAAAAGAACAAGAGCATATGGAGTTCTCTCCTATTAGATTGTGGAATGAAGTTGAGAGCAGAATGGGCAACGGTGTTACGTGATGTAGGAAAACAACCTGGTATTTATTTTGCAGCCTTTGCATATGTATGTGTTCTAGGAGCAAGTTATCCGATGTTGAGCAGCTGGCGAAAATCACATTTCGGAAGTCTACGATTGGGAGAACGCAAGAAGCATAGAGTGGGTAGAGTACGTTGGGTGAAACAAGGTGTGAAAACTGCCCTAATATTCACGGATATACGTATAAATACTTGATACTAACTAATATAAAAATATATTTTTCTTTCCTTTCACTAACCTTAAATGTACCACTTCAGATAGGCAAACGCACCCTTAAGGGTTCATATACCCAAGATTGGGAACTCCTGATATAGAAGTATCGTAGAGGTTCTCTTGCGTGTTGTTAGTACGCATCCTGCTTTTTATTCGCATAAGGAAAAAAAATCAACGTTGCCCTTCAGTGTTCGCGACTGGAAGAGTAAGGTTAACCACCACACTATTTCAACTTAGAAGTGTGCGTTAACTATATCCTATTCTAGGATATGCCGCAAGAGTTTTATTGGCGTGAAATCGTGTGCATCCATTTGGTTCAAGTAACCAGAAAAACGGACGATTAAATCACAGAAATCTTCTTCAAAATCCAAAGAGGAGACCTTTCAAAAATTGGATTCAAGATGACGAACTTGTCAGAGGAGAGGCAACTTAATTGGAAGAAAAATGGAAACCTTTAATAAAAGCTGCGTCGGCTTGCTTTTTCTTACCCTGCACAGATTTGCATGTTCTGCAATGAGTGAATCGAAAACAAGTATATACGTGTCAACTCGAAGCTTGTCTCGAGCAGTGAGATGTCGATTATCTTCATTTTCAATACCTTCTTTCCAAAACCACTTCCGCTTTGGTACGCGTGAGTCTTCATGTATGTGATTGTCAGTGAGCATTTGAGCCTCTTACTCACATGAGTCACGGTCTTCGCAACAACTTCACTAAATTCTCCAAACCCGCATACAATCTCAGGACGATTGAGATAACACAGCTTTTCTTTTGCAATGTGTTACTAGCGACATGGAACTGCCCCAAAACTGTGTCCCACAAAATACATAGAACTGCAAGCTTGGAAACTCAAACGCTGGCCACCGTGTGGGCTAAAGACGGAGTCTCAAAACAAGGCTCTCCTGTATCAGTGTTTTCTTTCGAAAGTTTTGCAATTTAGAATTATTCTGACGATAGCTCTTTCTCAGTGACGAACTCAGTGTTTTCAGTACAACGCTGCTTTGACCCAATAAAATCTTGGGAAGCTTTCGCCTGTGCTTAGAGATCGCAAATAGAGGTCCTGCACAAGCCTTAAAAACGAAATACCGTTGATGCAGCATTCCGCTGCACAAGAACCAATGAGATTCAGTGAAATAGAACAACAACCAAATGTGCAGATAGTTTGAGTTTTTTAATTCTGGCTTGAGCTCTTGAGCATTTACTCGCCAGGTTGCTGGCATTATCGGGACATTGGCAGCAACATTTACGAAGCGAAAGTCTTTCAGGAGGTTGATGACATTGTTTGTCCAATATTCTGCGTGGTGTCCCTGCGTTGCAACGAACTTCAGCACGTTTTATTGACATAACGCACTGCAAACACCGATAGACTGAAGTGGGTAATGTCTGGGCTTGGAGTCCACAATTATACATTAGCAGTGACGGATTTGCGCATAGGCCAAATAGGCCATGGGCAAGGGCCCGGCGCTTTCGTGGCTCCGTGCAACTTCCTATGACGACTCATTACTAACTTGAAATTTGAGAAAGTGGACAGAGGCATAACTTCACAAATTACTTTGAAACGAGAGAAATTACAAACGTTAACACTGTTATCAGTGCGGTAACAACACGATAATATTGTTTGTTACGCAAAATGATGATACTACTTTTCATGGGAGTTCAGGAGTGTCTGACGGTCTTGCGTTAGAATCTGATGTTACGGCCCTCCTCAATTGCGAGAAAATTATTGACAACTTGGCTTGCCTGATGAAAGCACGAAAAAAAACTTTGTGATAGACTGTGAGCTGTTGGATATGTTGGTGGCAAACATTTGGTATCCAGTTGATGCAGATAATTTAATTACTGTATACATGTGCTCTCTTCTTCATAGATGCAATTGCTTGTGCTAGAGAGCGCTACCTGTGGAAACGGTTTCAAATGTGCTTTACAGAAAGACTTAGAGCCGCGGTTTCGCCAAACATTTTGATTGTGATGATCGAAAACACGGATTCGTCGCTTTGATCATGAATTTAAGGAAATATTCGTAAAGTGACGTCATTTTCCTAAAATGGCCCACGTGTCACCCTTGGCCCCACACTCTAAATCTGTCCCTGGCAATGATTACAATCCAATGACAACGAATACAATTACCAACCTTAAGGCTGTTAAGCCACACGTCACCGCAAAATCTATCATTGACAAAACGGTGGCAAGCATTTTGATCAAGCTTGAATTACATATGGTAGACTGAATGCACTGCGCAAAATGTATTCATAGCGAAAAAGATTGTTCTATAACTTCGTTTCACACAAAACTTCCGCTATTTGTGACTTACGATAGTGTTCTGTCGTAGTCCACTGGAAGAAAGGTCTCCCCATTTGTTCTCAAAAACATCTGCAGATATCAACACACTTAAGGACGGCAAAGTTTAAACATGCTAATAGCCCCGTATGTTTTCTACGTGAGTTTCAGCTTTCTGGGATGTTTAAATGCGTTACCTCATTTCCAGTGTCGTACATGTCAAGTCCTCCATCAAATATGTATCTTGATGTTCCGTCATAACTGTATCGATAGCAGTTGCTTAATTGAAAGTAACTTGCTGACGCCCACTCTGACAGATTGTTGAAGAAATCCTCAAAATCTTGTTGATCTATATTCAGATGGTCTGTGTGATTCAATCAGTCGACTTTGCTGGAATTAGCTTTGTGCTTGATTGTGCAGTAGCGTTCTCTTGTGCGCAAGCATACAGTTAGTACGGCAATCGACACAATATAAATTAGACAAGAGTTTATTCTCATGATCGTTTATCCACCTTTTACCACACCGTGTCAAACGAAATTTTGATGGGCTCTTTTCCAGGAAGGATCCGGGCAACATCCAATTTTTTCAAATGTCAACGCATAATTTCTGAGGAATTGGGGCGATGACCTGCACAATATGCTACAGTGAACAGGCACCCCGAGCGTTTTCATTGCGTTGCTGTCGTTCCTGCCCGTTAAAATGGTTTTAACGATTTGTTCATCACCGGTATCTAACAAATATAGGCCGCACGATTTTTTGAGGCATTCATCGTAGTGTGCGCACTATTTGAATGTGGCTGTGCTAAGTGATAATGAAATTGATTATGTTAGTGCTAAGAAACAAACGACAGTACCATTGTCAAACGAATGAATAACAACAGAAGTATTGTGTCACAACATCCGCAGTTACTGTTTGTTTTATGATTTATTTTTCAGTATTTCTTGTTGACGCTTACGATAAGACATTTTTCACAAATAATTTTCAGCATGGTGTGTGATATTCAGTTTCCTGCGCAGTCAATACAACTATTGATTATTCACCGACTGAGCTTCCTGTTTGACAAGTTCGCTCGTTTGATGATAAACAAGTGATAAACAACGTGTGCCAGTGCCAGCAGTCGAATTATGAGATCCATTTCACGTGATGCATCTTGCCATCTTCTTTTAGTATCAGCGGACAGGCAATTACTATTCAAGAAATGTATTTAACTGCCACATTAACTTTGCTTTCACCACATGAATTTAGTCCGTGGTACGTTAATAAATGCCAACCAATTCTGAGAACTCTTCACCGTTGTTCGCTTGCCATAAAAACAGGAAAATATCTCTGGAAAATTACTTATTCATGATATATCTTTCGTCAATTTAAGTTCATACGAGACATGAAATTTTTAGGAGTGACAGACTTTTTCTTTTCTTTGTAACGCTTATCATTGGGGATAGATGCACCTGCATGTTTTCTGTTACTTCAAGGGGTTTCGTTCGTGCACTGCTTCTACTGACAGTTATGTCAGTACCTCCGCGATAATAGCAAAACTGTTGATTTGCATCTGTTTATGTCTTTAGTCGCGGTAGTCTATTGCTTATCTGCATATGAGTCCAATAATTCCATGAAAACATTCATTGCGTGTTGCAATAACTGCCTCTTAACTGCTAGAAATAGTTTTAAAATAATTATAACCAGAAAGGAAACAGTTTCCCGTAGAGAAAAATATAGTCTTACTTAACCCATTAATGACCATTGTTCCATATTTGGAACATGATGTTTACATGATCAACGCTCATTTTCACGTCATTATGTCATTTCCATTTAATGCAATCATACCTTGCAAAAGATTTTTTCAAATTTTTGTTTCTTCAGGCTGCGTACAAATGTTAAAATTTCAAAAATTTGAGGGGCGTCTATTTACTAAGTAATGCTGACTCAGCAAAAAGCAACTTCATGGTAAATGCTACATTTATCGCAAGTAGAAAGATTAGTGAATGTAAATGATGTATTTTGCAAGTCTTTGGTGCGATCTGCAAAGAAATTATTTGAGGTGAAAGATTTGTTCCATTTTTGGAACAATGGTTCAAACCGGTATCAGAATCAACATACTTACGAGAATCCTTTGCAATGTAAATGCTTTACTAAAATCATAGTCAGCCAGTTTATAAAATAAGTATATTCAATGAGAACAAGCACACGGAGCTGAATAAACGTAAACGTTTCCGTTTGTGATAACCTAAAAAGCATTTTTCACGCAACCTAACATTACAATCGCAGAATTTCGTAAAGGATTTTTGCCACATACTTACATCGCACTTGCTTTTCTGCTTACTAATGGTGATGTAACCCAGGTTTTGTGTTCATAATTTTTCCCGCTGGTTCATAAGATAGACACTGTGGACGTTTTCAGCAGTTCAGCTACAACTGACCTTATAAACTCAATTATATCCTACTTCAGGCTGCATTCAGCCGTAGCATGCAGTCACGTATAGCCGCCAAGTTCAAAAGTAAGGGCCAGAACCACATTTCAATTGCAGTCGCTATTGACTAGCAAATCTGGCAATTGAATCTGCAACTCTCATTCCCTGATTTCATGAATAAAAGCGAAGAAGTTCATTACATCATTTTTTCATTACTTGTTTGTAACGTTTCATCCTGCTACGTCTGCATGATTGGAACCATTGTAAACAACCTCATTGTCTTTCCAGAGGAAATTTCGTACAAACACCCACAGCCATGAGGGTCTTCGGGGGCAGTGCCCACTCAAATTTTGTTGTGCTCGGAGAATTGCCTTATATATTTAGGTAGATAAACATCTGAATAAAACTCGACAAAATAAACAAATTTTGCAAATGCTCGTTTTAATTTAAGCGTTATGACAACTCGCAACACTACCGCACATTGCCACATTGCATAAAAAGCTAACCTCAATGTTACAAAATAAATTGTATTAAGGAACTTTTTTACTGGCATTTGTCATGTTTCAGTTCGTTTTAAGCATATAGCCAATACCAAAATATTTCCCCCTAGAGATTAATTTTGTCCCCCAAAAGCCTTGAAACCTGGCCACGGGCTTGTTGGAACATAATCATCAGAGCACTGGAGAAATAGAAAAGAAAGAATAAGAAACATCAGTTAGCGTTATCACGCTGCTGTGAATAAACATTGGACCATTGTTCCATTAATGGAGTATGTTGTTGCTCAGCAACCGCAAAAAAATTAGCCGATTTTTAATTCTAATTTTTATGTTAGGACATGTATGAAGAGGACACTAAAAAACCAGAAGGTTATGGTTTGTATTTTTGGTAGTGGTCATTAATGGGTCAACCGTTTTCAGCATATTCGAGATGGAAGTTTTTTCGGAATTGATGCCAGCCGTCAATACCGGCAGTTGGATGAAACACAATTTGCACTTTACTTGATCAAAAGTTTTTTTGTTTTGTAAACTATTATATAATAATCATAATATAATAATAATAATAATTAATTCATTGCAGACTCTTGGTCCATATCACAGGCACAATCGAAAAACACAAGAGCACAGAAATGGTTCGCCATAGCACATTATACATTAGGTGCTTGCACACAACAACACTGATAGGAGCAAAACACTTTAACAGCGTCCCAACTGTAACGTCATTCATCCATCATAATACAGGGATCCAATTAGGAAAGTAATGAAGGCAATCTTACATCACACTTTGAGGTAAACAGCTAACAGTGAAAAAAAATAAAAAGGTAAATTTAAGTAAGATGGGGGTGCGCATTGGCGCACAGAAGCGCGCAGAGACATTCAAAATTGTTCCTATCAAGGTTTCAAATGGTTTGCAACGCATTTATCATGAGATCAACAGCCAATTAATTTTTTTGATCAAATGGGTTTTTGAAAGGAGATTCTCTGATATAGTCTCAGAAAATACAATTATGGAATTCAGCAAGAAATAACCCACTGTTTTTTAAAAGAAAACGTTTTTCGTTTTTCTGCAAAAACAACAGTTGCAAGATCGTGCTTTCCTTGGTCTCTTTGTTTCTTGCAGCTTTGTTCAAGACTGTATGAAAATCTTGCCTGTATTCCTGTATAAGGAACGAAGTTGGAGGTCTTTTCATATCTTCTCAGATATCAGAGTGTTCATGATAGTTCTTTCAATATTTAAAAATGAAATAGTCGCTTTTGAGTTATTAACAACCATTTTTCAATTCAGTAAGTCTGCGCTTATTTGAAAACACTGAATGGCCCATGTCAATATTGAAGATTATCCACAATAACTAAAGTGCCATCTATATTCTTTGCCATTGGTCTTGGACAAAAAGAGAATATTTGCTTGTGATGTTCCTTAAAAGCAAGTGGAAGAAACAAAATGAAATGTATTGTTTAAAACATTTTTGCTAATAGACAGTTTGCGTATCAGTGAAAAAAGTGTTATTTCTTTTGTGGAACCAGCCTCGAAGTTAGAATAATTGTGCCGTCGATCAGTTGCAGCAGAGAGAAAAACACTGAAAGGCAATTTATGCACACATGGGCGCCTTGTAAAAACAGGTGTCAGGGAAGAGTTATTGTAACAACACAACGATACCAACATCGAAAAATTGCTTTAGAAACACCTTCTCCGACATATGCGAAATTAGGGTTAAGGATTTTAAATTGGGTTGGTTGCAATTGATTGAAAATTCGGAGCATTAGGCACAAGGTTTATGTTGTGTCTATAGCAGAAGTTTGGCCAATTGCTTTTTATAGATTCTCCTTCACTAAAATATCTTCAGAGTAATATAGCGCAACTTTAATATCCAAATAAAGACTTTCTTTTGGTTTGAACAACAGTAGTACTTTAAGAAGAATTAATAGAACAAACTTTATCGGATACCTTACCTTTTTGTCCAATTACATATTGGTGAATGCTGGCAAGAGCAAATGCAATCGAAATCCCTACACAACAAACAAATTGTACTTACATATACAAGCAAACTATGAAGTTGTGCTGACTTTAGGTAAGTGTCGATACATGTGTGACGTTTGCAGCTGCCAGATCCAAACTGCGAATAAACTTAATTTGATGCTTCCAGAGGATGTACGATTTTATTGGCATTGTGTGTTTTGCAAGTATGGCAAATATTGTGACACAAGTAAGGCTCACGATTACAATATTGCGTCATAGAATCTGTTCAGGTTAAATGTAATCTGCAAACGCTACAAAACAGGTAAGCGTGTCTTGTGCAGGTCTTGTACCGTATGCAATACTCACAATGCATCTCTTATATTCTTGCAAGACAATGTGTCTAACCTTCATTGATGCCACCTGCAGAAAAAAATGGAAGATTTGATCAAATCTACCACTCATTCAGAAAGCACTTTAGCAAAAGCAACAAATTGCAGCTTATATTTAAAAAATACAGAAGCTTGTTTTTTGAGGAGCAAACAAGTTCGCAGTTAAGTGTGAATTCGCGATGAGAACAGGTTGCACAAAGATGTTGAAACTTAATGAAATCGTTTTAGGTTTTTTGTTTGTTCCCCTTACACGGGAAATCAATCTCTAACGTGACATCTGTCAAACTGACTGCAATCTATCCAGAACAATAAAATTGAGAGATTTTGTAAATTTTGCTTCCACAACCCATTAGTTTCTATGCGAAACTTTCATAAAATGTATTTTACAAGGTTTCCATACGTTTATTGCAACAAGTTGTTATCTAGTTTCATAGGGAAATGCGCTAAAATGCCCTGTAAAACTTCCAAACAAAAAACTTTGACATCTGCACTCAAACCGTTGCCCTTACTAACTAATTGCAACAAGTGGATGTTTCTTCAGATTTTCTAAACTTTGAGCAAACACAAAATTGAATGAAAATGTTTATTTTATCGATCAAATCAACAGTCAAATGTTGTAGATTGTAGACAAATCGGCCTTGTTTAACATGGTTAACTCGGCGGCGTCGACGACAGTGTATGACACACACTTGAGCAATCACCAGCACAACATAAATAATATGCCATTCTGAAGACCCTAATAAAACTGACAGACTAAAGACTGACCCAACCCTATGTAAATATCGAAAATATCTCTAGTCAAATCATGAGTTTCTTATGAATACAGTTTATTGCAATCAAAAGGTGATGGTCTCGAACACACCGAAAATAATCTGTGTTTCGTAAACACTGCTCTATATTTTAATATGATAAGCACAAAACCAACTGCAAGACTGAGCTACCTCGTGAACGTTTCTTGTATGCTACAAGTCGAGATTGACGGCAAGGCAAGTGTTGGCGTGATATTTAATTTGTGGCTTTGGGAAAACAACGCAGCACCTCGTAAGGTACAAAGTCCATTATAATCAGCTGTCTTGTAGTTACATGTAAACATGAAAAGACAGAGTTGCACAATCATTTTAGCTGGAATAGACAGTTTCTTCTTTTGCGGTTAATCACAATACGTTACAGTTGGTGATTAGTACTTGTTTTTCTCAACTTTTACAAATCTTGTAAAAACAATCAACCCTATATTAACCTCCGCAACAACTGACTGTCGGTGTAAATCAGTAACTTAGAAAATTTTTGAATTCACTATGATGTTATTCTGTGTTTCATTAATAAAATAAAGTAACGTATTATTCGGACCATAAGGCGCACTTAAAATCCTTTAATTTTCTCAAAAATCGAAAGTGCGCCTTGTAATGCGGTGCGCCTAATGTATGAATCAGGTTGTGCTTTCTCACCTTGGACCAATTTCATGTGGCAAACGGTGCTTTAATTTCTAGTTACGATTTTTTTTGTAAACAGACCATCGTGTTACGCAATAAACCAACAACAATTGTCCGTGAATGACGTCCTAGAGTAGCGAGCACATACCACAGATCATATTACCCCACGAGGCTACTGACTACATTTGCGCACACCGCATCAAACACGCGCACAACTTTTATTCTATTCGCGTCAACGGATTGGGCATGCGCGACAGATTTAAACTTCCTCGCATGTAGCAATGACAGATCAAACTCCCAGTGGTGACTCCAGCACTCGGCGACTCCGGCACTCGGGAGTTATTGTGAAAGAGTTAATACAGTTTGACTTGTCTAAGTTTTGTTTCGTTTATTGCGCCTTACAACCCGGTGCGCCTTATGTGCAGGGCCGGATTAAGGGGGGCAACGGGGGCAATTGCCCCGGACCCTCCGCTTCAAGGGGCTCCGTGATAACATTTATTTGTTTTAAATAAAATATTCGTTTGAAAAATTGTGATTCAAAAGAGATACAAAAATACGAACTCTATATTCCGATGTTGCGTTGAGTATCATTAATGATTTCTCTGCAATTTTGACTTTCTTCCAGTTTTAATAATCACTACTGAATATAAATATTTTCGGTTTTGTTCAATGCAAATAGGCCTCTAGGTATTTGATTTTACTTGTAACTTTTCCTAATAATCGTTCTTGTGGCATGGGTTTATCTACTCTTGCATCACGCCTAGTGCACAAATGTCGGGAAAACGATACTATTTGCGTGCTTAAGCAGCAAAGCTACTTCTGCTGTGGTTGCTGTGTGGTATCAATGACTCCGTAACTTCTTGTGCGGTCTGGAGGTAGCCGCAGCCGATCTGCGACCTGTGTTTTGTCATAAAGGGTAACGTATAGTGGAAACGCACTCTTCCTCCGATGGCTACTATTCTTTCGTTACATCATAAACACATGAAGCTAGCCACACCATTACACCACATGTTATGGCGTGGTCCGTCAGAAAAGTTTTTTCATCAGTCGATTTGTAGAACGAAAGAGCAGCAAACGAGATTGCAGTGTTTAGGTAGCGCGATGCCGAAATCTGTAATGCCATCAGCAGCGAAAAATTGCAAAGTTTCCGGGTAGAAAAAGCGAAAGAATTAGGCAGTGTTAGCTAAAACGCCGCGACTGAAATGTTTTTTTTTTCAGCAAAGCTTTCAAGCAGCAATGTTGAAACAGTGACGTTAAGCAAAGCACCTGAAAATGTAGGCGAAAATCAGGCACGCAACTAGGGGTAATCGCAGGAGGGCGAAGCCTCCCTCCCTGGAAAATATTTCGCCCCCTCTGGGAAAATGTGTTGGACACAGTTGAAAAATATTGGACATAATTTAAAAAATTTGGGCCCTTTTCACAAAACTCTTCGCACCCCCCTGGTGTCCCAAACTGGTTGCGGACTTCGTGAAAATCACGACATGGGGTTTTTGTATTTTTTTTTAAAGAATAAAAACCTTTTTCTTTTTTAAAAAACAAAAAACGGATTAAAGAAAAACAAAAAAGGAGGGTTGGGTTTAAAAAACGGGTTTTTCTCAACCCTGATTATTATCTTTCAATCGTGTTTTGTGATTTTCCCTTGATCGCACGATCTGGAACAAGTCACGTCTCTATCAGTTTGATTGGGTGCCATGTAATAGTAGACTTACAATATGAAAAATCATCTAGTTACAGCATTTAAATTTTTGTAATTTCACTCTTTGGATGCCCTCCTGTCTTGGATGCCCGGGGTCGGCACCCCGTTCGCCCCCCCCCCCCCCCGTCTGCACGCCACTGATCTTGAGCCTACTTTAATCTTTTCTGCTGTGATAGCGATCACTTCCATTTTAATGTTTTGTAGATGTTAGATGCTAATGAGCGTAGTTCTATGGTTGCAGTTAAGTTTCAAAGCTTGGATTTATGAGGTAAATTCGAATCACAGCTATAAATGATGATGATGAAAATATGACTCAGGCTGTCCATATGTAACAAACTGTTGCTGATAAATGACTGACGACGCACTCCACTTACAAAATATTCTGCATAACAGCCAAGTATAGAACGTTTTTTCGCAAACATTGTAGTTTTTTATTCGGAATCTGGGCGTGTGTAAAAATCCCTTAATAAATTTCCTACGGAAGTTGAAAACCGTGAAATTATTTTCCCACCAACATTTACAACACCTATTTTACTCCAGTGCAGAGCAAATTTCGCCAGAGTTCCCAGTGGTGTGTGTGTTTCAACAAAATTAGGAAATGTTGAACAGATATATGCTTCAGTAATTGGATTGTTTGCTTACCGGACCCGCACAATTTACTTGAGATATTTAAAAGAATGAAAAATGCTGCTTTCCAAAATATTCAAAGCCAATATCTGGCAGAGACAAAATTTTCATTAAAATCCTGAAAATTGTCTTTTGCGTATTCATGACTTTTGGGTTTTTATTAGCAATATTTCCTTTATTGTAGAAATTGCCGAGGTCTTTTTTTTAATTTTGCAGTTGATGAAACGTCCCACATTAATTTAAAAAAAATTTTTTTTGCCAATTTCTGTACAATTGGACTGCATAACAACCGCATATGTGGTATATTACCTTTATGCTTATCTGTGTGGCGCAAACATGCAACATTAAATTATTCGAATTACATATAAAAAGTATTCTGGAAATTTAACTTCACAGTAAATGCTTTCCCAAAGTATCTCTATAAATAGTTCGTACTGATAGAAATATTGGTGTTTAACGCAGTCCCATGCGAGTTTGACCTTGTTCATGGAGCAGACAATTCCATTATTTTTTAAACTTCAGGCAGCATTTTCATTTGAAGAAAAACTCAGAACAGTATGATATTTGAAAGAACCAAAATTTTAATAAAACCATAGCAACTTAATTAAAGAAAAGACATTTGCAATAAGTGAAATCAAAATTTCATCAATCATCTTCCGTGTCTATGAGAAAATTACAACTTGTTGGCAAATCATTGAAAATGTGTTTGAAAAACCCATGAAAATTGTCGATGATTCTTCCTGCAAACTTGGGTCGAACTATCGGGAAAACCATATTTTTCACGGACTGTTCTTGTTGTAGCATCCAAAAAGGTTTGTTTGCACTTGCTTTAATGCAATTTACAAGCTAGGGAAAACCGCACAATTTTCAAAATTGAACCCTGCTCAGGTAACCAGGGTCGGCCCTACCCCCCCCCTTTTCTTTTTTGTAAATTTTACATACTTAGACAAATGTTAGAAACCTGTTCTTCCATGACTTTTCCTGATTTTCAGAGATTAACAGAATGGTGCCAGAGTTATTTCACAAAAAGGTCCCTGAAAGCCTATATAGGGGGTATAGGGGTCGTGTACTACCCATGGTTTCCGGATTTGTAGGAAATTTGAAACACCTTCCTACCCTACATTTCCTGATGTGTGTAACATTTGAGGCACCTTTCCACCCTTTATTTCCTGATGTGAAACAAATTTAGAATAGCCTCCCAACCGAATTTTCCCCTTGTGTACATAATTTGGGAGCGCATACCACCGAAATTGCCTCATGTGTCAATCTGCCAACGCTGCGTGAAACCTGAAGCTGCCTCAGGTATACCTCCCTTGGGAATGACAGCGTCTGGTGTATTTCTGCGAATTCCAATCGTTGGAGTCGGCAAGATGCGAGCAGGCGCTGTCAAAACAATCTGGGCATGCGAGTGAGAGTGCTACTGTTTACAGTGGTTTGTCAAAACAAGGCAGTGCTAAGGCGCGCATCCAGAGAGCGATTATATTCCAAGCGAAGATAGCACAGAAAGTGATAATGACGAGATAACCACCCGGAAAAAAACTAAGAGTCTTCGCCAGCTGTCCAAACAACCACCAAATAAAATTAGAAAAAACGCCAGCGCAAAGCCGGAGTGTGATTCCAGCTTCAGATCCTGCATCAACCGACGATCTTAATGTTTCAAATGAACCGTCCACCTCTTTGTCATCAAGTAGTGCATCCCAAAATACACCAGCTGGTTCTTCCACTCAGAGGGATTTGCCTCCTATTTTGAGTTTCAGTCGAAAACGTCTCAGAGGCAGAAATGGTTATCGGTGGTCTACCGAGCCTCGAGCTCCATTGTTGGAAGGCCTGCAGCCCACAACATCATTACATCGTGTACGCCCGGGCCGATTTTCCCCAGTTCTTTCTCTGGAGAAACTCATGTGGATTACCTGAAGGTTTTGCTTGAACACAGCATAACAAAGGAAATTGTTGAAAAAACAAATGCCTGTATAAGAATTATCCGCGATCATGTGCAACAGCATGCCAAAGCAACTTTCAAAGACACATGCGAAGAAGAGATTTTAGCTCTAATTGGGGTTTTGCTGTTGTCAGGTGTCAATAAGGACAATCATGTAGCCACAGAAGAAATGTTCAAGCCCACAGTGGGAATCCCTGCGTATAGATCAGGGTTCAGCGAGAGAAGATTTTGTTTTCTTTTGCGCTGTATTGGTTTCGATGATCGTGCAACCGGGCACGAACGGCAAAAAGAGGACCCATTCGCTGCTGAGAGCCAAATTTGGGAAGTTTTCATCAACAACTGCAAACAACGCTATTATCCAGGAGAAAATATCACAATAGATGAGCAGCTGCTGGCATTTAGAGGTCGATGTGGTTTTCGGATGTATATACCGAACAAACCGGCAAAGTATGGCATGAAAATCATGGTGATCTGTGATTCTAAAAGCAGTTACATGCTGAATGCCATGCCATACTTGGGAAAGAAGACAAAACCACCAGATGCTGTTGCTTTAGGACATTACGTGACTATGGAGTTGTGCAAGCCGTACTTCGGTAGCAACAGAAACATAACTGGTGATAATTGGTTCACATCAGTGCCACTGGTGAGTAAATTTCTGGAAAAAGGATTAACGTACGTTGGCACTATTCGGAAATATAAATGCGAAATTCTTGAAGAAATGACAAACAGAAGCAGATTCAAACCTAGGCAGTGTACACTTCTTTTTGATAACAACACCACTCTGTTAATCCGGTGTTGCCCAAACAAGTCATCAGAAAACTTGTTACCCTCCTTTATTCAATGCATGGACAAGCTGATAATCATGAAAAGGGAAAGTCGGAAATAATTATGTATTACACCAAGACAAAAGGAGAGGTGGACACTTTTGACCAAATCTGCTCCAACAATTCCTGCAGCAGAATGACTAAAAGATGGCTTATGGCTATTTTTTATAGGATCGTGAATGCCGCGGGAGTTAATACTTCAATCTTGTACCATAGTCACATGGTTAATCAAGGAAAAAAGACACAAACGCGTCGGAGGTTCATGAAAGAACTCGCACTTGAAATGATACAACCATGTGCAGAGAGGAGGATTGCCCAGCCAAAACTTCCATTGGGCGTCAGAAAAAGCTATGAAAATGACATTTCCACAACTCGCGATCGTTTCAATATCACCAGGACCCGAACAACTGCCAAAGCACAAGAGGTGCAGGATTTGCCCTTACAGCAGAGACAGGAAGACCAAACAAATCTGCACCAAGTGCCACCAACCTGTGTGCAAGGATCATGCCATACTTGTGCGTATATTGCACTGACTGCAATCCTGCAGGTAAGACAAGTTGCAAGCTTTTATTCACAACATGGCATTTGTGTAGTTTTATTTGTGTTAATTGCAAACAATCGTGTTTGGTTTGTTAAGAAGACTTACAAGCATTGTTGTGATTTTTTACAGTCAGAAACCATTTTTTAAGATTTATTTGCATTTTAGTGCCGAGCATTGCTTCTGATTAGACTGCACACCAAACCATGTTACAAAAATTGCAAAAAAAGAAGTTGTACAGCAAAGAGCAAATTTAATTTGAGCTGCAAATGTTTTTTTGACAGATATGACATTGGATGATGGATTTTGAGAGGAGGAGACCTACACACTGACTTAATATGAAGAAAAAACGGATCTGGAAGGCTTATGACGTTGTTACGGACGAACAAAAATTAACCCCTGAAAAAACAGTTGTAGGGGGGTACAGTGTATAAAATTTGAATGCAATCTGTGTTTCGTTATGTAGATACGATTTTGTTGTGAAGTTGATTAAAAATGGGCGTCAGGACTTCAAAAATAGTTTGACCGGAAATAATGGGGGTCTCGTGACCCCGGCAGCCGTGATCAAATTTTGGGTTGCATAATACCCATGGTTTCCCGACTCGTAAAGTTTTTTTATGGTTACCTGAGCAGGGTTTAACTTTGGCTGGGTATTGACAGTTTTTTCATTTTCCATTCTATTGCATTCCCTGCAGCATGATTGGCACAGAAACCCTGAACTTTTAAAGCATTATTGCAAGAGTATGAAAGAAGAAACCACCAACACAATAGCGTTTCATAAATTCCAATATGTTGCCAAAATCCTTGGAGATGCACGTATTTCGGTTCTTAAAATTTCATAAAAAAGAACATTTTGTAATATGATTGTGTTGAACTTCATAAGGTTTTACATGGAAAATCTACATTGTTTACCGAACTTAAACATTAAAATATGTAAATAGTTTTCAAAAGGATAACTTTTCATGAGAAGACTTATTGGTTATTGCACCATAATGAATCACAAAATCGCAAGGAAATCTATAACAATTCGAAGCAGACTTTTATTTCTATACATAGTATCAGGCAAACAATCAACCTATTTTTCCAGATTATGAAAAAAGCAAACTTTCTATATACACGAAATAGCACTATGAGCGGTTAGTAATGTTGTGAATGGATTCTCAACAATTTTCGATTTTGCGTTATTTTCGAAAGGTAGGGCGAAGCTAACGTACCACAATGAAATGAATGCAGGTAAGCAGCAGATTTATTGACATCCTCTGGTTTGACACCCAAAGGAATGAAAGAGTCGTTATTGACAAGAAGGAAAATTTAGAAAGACCACCAACTCATAATACTTGCTGCAAAAATGTAGCACAGCGTAATTCCTCAATTTGCGTATAGGCGTTGCTTTGATAAACACGAAATGCTAATATGTGTAACTTCAAGAGAAAAAATTGAACTTTTTTAAGAACGAGAGTGGGCCGCTAGCGACACGTTCTATGTCGTGTGCAGTTTGCTAGCTTTGATATTTATCACGATCAGAAACGCATACACTACTAGCTGTAGAAATTAAGGTGAGATATGTGCTCCTGTTGATCCACTGTGGCTATGGCCGTCCTTTCAAATTATTATTTTTGTATATCAAAGCCATTGTGTCTAAACTTAATTTTTTGTTATATGCTACATTACTAATATTTCTCACTTACCAATTAGAGAAACGAACGAATTTTTTTCCAAAAATGCAATAAGACAGTCTAGCAACATTTCCAAATTAAAAACCTAGATAACCATATTGCCACAGTGCCCCCTCCTATTAACCGTGGTATGCATAGATATGTACTGTTGGTTCCGTACACCATAAAAGCTATGCAGGTTTGTATATATCATTCTAACTTTGTGGAACAATCAAATCAAAATCGTTACACAATAGTAAATTAACAAGAGCAAGAAGAACACGAAAAACTTCTTTGGTTGTGAAATGTTTTCGCAGTAATTTCAAAAGTTCCCCAAGACACTCATTAGTCGCATCCAGTCTGTGCAATGTGTTTTTCGATGTGACACAACTGCCAATTATGAATACGAACAATGCGTGTGCATAGCTTTAGCCAGCAACTTCGTTTTAGTGTGTTACACTATAAGCCCACTCGTTTGATATGTTGTAGCTTGATGCTTTATTCTGGAGATGTGCAATCCACAAGGCAAATGATCGCGACGTGAAGATTATTTTATAGTGATAATTTCATTCAAGAAATGAAACAAGAGCAACTTGACGTACAATATCCAAAGTACATATATCACTATTTTGGAAAGACTTGGTAAAAGTTTCGTTGTTAACAAAAAACAAGTTGAAACAAAGCTAAACACCTTTCAAAGAAGTACTTTTAGCTTACGTAGAAAGAACTGCAGGAGATTTATTTTATAGCGATAAGTAATTTTGTATCTAAAACGGTCAAAATCTGGATAATCAATAGGTGTGCGCAGTACCAAAAATACATTTAAACATACAAATAATCTTTTCATTTTGTAACAAATTTTTTCTCTGATTTCATTTGTTCTTCATGGATTTTTAACATTTTTCGAAAAAAATGCGTCATCAGCAACTTTACCATATTTGATGTTTAAGTTCGTGTTTGAGTGTGATTAGGAAACAAACCTTTACAACAGGTAGGCTTACTACGAGTTGGCTGACGTTTCACAAAATGTTTTTCAAAGTGCAGTTTTGTTGTTGCTCATCAATAAAGTTGTGTCTGATCTAAACACTCAAAACGCGGATTGAGAAGTTTTATTAAAATAGAAATATAATTTCATTATCCTTTCTTGAATCAAGTAAATAAGTAGTTCGAAATTTCACTGATCCTTTGAAATGTTTTCTTCTTTGTTTTTCAAGCCAGTTCCTGTAATCCACTGGTAGGTCGCACAAGATCTCGGGGTAGGTGTTGAGCAGCATTTTGACTGTCTCATCACGCAGAACGATCAGGTCATGCACTCCATAAAAAGATCGATACATTTGAGTATGAAGAAGAAGATGGTCGACAGCCTGTTCCTCTGCGCCACACTCACAAGCCGCAGTTGGGTCCATACCCCATTTGTGCAGGCAGGAGCGGAAAAGTCCGACGCCAGTGCGGAGACGGTAAATGTTTTAATGAGAATATGCAAAGAGTGATTAACAGAGATTACGTGAATGACAGCATATACTACGTTTACTGGAAGAAATTATTTAACTCTGTTTCGTCCAAAACGGCAAAACTCAACACAATTATGTGTTTCAAATTTTCAGTCGTTGTTCTGTTCAGAAATCTCGTTTTCCAATTTTTCAATCTTCGCGCTTTGGCTTTTATCCTCAGCTTCATATTTGGCATCAGAAGCAAGATCTTCATCATTTCCAGAGTGTGTTGAAGAGTTTCTGTAACTCCTATACAGAGCAGTTTTTGAAAATTCAAAGCAGCGTTTTTCTCAACTTTTTTAAAACACTAACGAAATTATATCTTGTCCATTGCAAAAACACACGTATAGGTAACGATCACGGCAAACGTCTTCACTCCAGCGAACCTGTGGAACTTAGTTCACTGTTTGAGAAATGGAAAATTATTGTATCAAGACGTTTTTAATGCTGAAATCGATCATAATCTTCAACGCAATATGAAATATTTAAATCATAATTTTCAACGCAATATGAAATCATGTTATTTTGAGATGAAGGTAGCTAGGTGCAAGTCTTCTAACTGTGTTTTACCACGCACATTGGCAAATTTTGCATATTGAACAATTGGTACAGATTTAAAAATCAAAGCACAAATGGTTTCATTTTTTATTTTAATCGACACTTCTCCCGGAAGCAAATAGGATGTAGCTACAGTTTCTCTTTGTTACCAGGATATAGGCGTTAAGTTGTCATGAAATTTTGCTGAACAGTGGATTTTTGCTTCACTGGGCAATTAACCATTGGCCAATTCACAGATTTTGTAGTGCTAATTGCAAACAAAGAATACTTTACGATTTTAATTGGTAAACCTGATATCAATGCTTGCTTTGACGTTGATAAAATATACATGTTTATTGCAAAAAAGCGGGTTTTGTGGTGGAAATATTATGGATAAAGGTAAAATTCTGATAATAAGTGAAATAAACCAAATTCATCAATGAACGTAATTCCGTGCAATTATTCGAAATTCACTTTTTTACCTGGGTGCCGGCAATTGGTTGCAATTTGCGAAATTGGCATTTGCTTGCTTGTGAAATTTGCTTCTCGCTGGTGCGAGTCCGTTGAAATGTGTTGTGCAAAGTAGGATTTATTCAGTGGATGTGGATCAACCACCCGACTTGCTATTGAGAGGCAGACACTTTGCCACCGAACTACCGTCACAACCATCGGACATTTTCAAGACCATTTTACATCTTTTGGCAGGTCCTTTCATTACCGGGTTCAAAAGCTATTTCTGTATTTTTATCGAATGTTATACCAAAAGAGTGTTCTGGATTTTCCACTTGTTTATGTAAATTTGCATGTCAAGTGTTCAAGAGTTTTTCGTGAAAGCTTCAGGTCTTAGGAATGTTTTTGAAAACAGATAAAGTTCTATAAAATACTTCCTTCAAGAATGATGCGATAATTGCTCCTTCCAAGCTGTATACCAACAATTGATACTCTACCGCATATGTACAACGCAAAACACTGTTTCAAATGCGTTTGCATGTGATTAAAATTATATTTTCAACAGGGATAAACAGATGAAACTTAAAAAAATATAAATAAATACCAAGTGTGTCTATCAGAATACGATGTAGCAAAAGAAGATTTTGTTGACAAATTTTGCAGGTCTTTTGATATGTTGAAACGAAAGCGTTTGTTCCGAACAATAAAGAGCACAAAGAGAAAGAAACCTGAAAACACATATAAACAAGAATAATGTAAAGCAACCGCAAGATTACTTACTGTGCAGCCACCAAGCTTCAAACTAGTTTATGAATTCTTTTCTCTTTTGAGCAGGTTGTGCAAATTGTTGTTCTTTTGCAGAATTGTTAAAAATTCGTATTTCTCTATTCAAAAAACTTAACATTAAAGAAAGGAGCAAAATAGATGCATGACTTCAACCTTGTAGCTTGATGCATGAATATTGAATAAAACGTTCTTCTTTTCTGCAAGGAACGTGTAATGAAAGGTTGGTCATGAGGTTTGGATAGTGTATTAACATTTCTCCAATAAAAATATTCCACCCCTTGTTATAGTATGAAGTACATCAATCTAAGCTTTTACTCATTTCTAGTCGTATGGAGCGCTTGTCTCCAAAACAGGTTGGCCGGGTTCAAATCTCCTGGATTAATTCTGAAGACTTGACAAATGTTATTTTCAGCCTGACCAGCCTCGCGCTCGGCGTTAATGGATGGGTGCAAGAGAAAGCCCCACGCCTGGTGCTCTCATTGGCTTGCCACCAGTGCAGCATTTGCTGCAAAAGCGGCGGCACCGCCTTCGGCGCAGAGGAAGAGGAGTTAGGTGTTCGCAAACTACCGTGACACTCCAAATGGAGTGCAAAGAGAGCAAAATATGACTTTGTCTCTTCTTTTCTTAGGAAAAGTCTTATTACATTGTTCAAAGCGATTGCTGACATCGAACACCAATGCATCTACGTTACATAGAGCTAATTAAAACATTTATGCTATAAATATATTCAAGTAACTACTGTCCACTCAGCAAATTTTTAATAGGAAGTCGATTTCACGTAACACTACGCATCGTCAGTCCATGAATCTTATTCAAAGAGAATTCGGAAAAGATTTTCAAATCTATTTGAATATATTAAAGTCTATTCGAAGGACGTTCAAGACCGGACAATGCGTAGTATAGTGTGAAATCGATTTCCTACTAAAAATATGCAGATAAATTTCTTGCTTGTCCCTCATGTGGAGAGTAGTCACTTGAATACAGATATGTGCACGTTTGAATCATCGCAAAAAGATGAAAGCAGAGGTGAATCGGCGTATTCCTCGAAAGCATACAGATAAACATTGGGATTTTATTTGGCATAAATATAATAGAAATAGCAAACATCGAGTGTGATGGAATTGATGCCGATATAGCAGTGGCGTATCTATGCAAAGTGGCGCCCATGGCATAATTTAAATGTGCGCCCTTCCAATAATTTAAATATTAAATATAGGCGCAAAAATAATTTAAAGATTAAATATAGGCTGAACATACTTCTATACTCATTTAGATTTATTATTGATGAACATCAAAACATTCAAATAATAACGTCATTGTATAGGTGTACATAGTGTTGCCTGACAAAATTGTATATCTTACAAAAAATCAAATAACGTATTGCAACTGCAAACGATAATTTATTTTAAAACAAGACACATTCAGTCTGAATTGTGCATTAAAATATTTAATTCAAGGCATGTGTCACTTCTATTCTATTCGAAAAACACAATTCCATGGAGACATAAACATACCCAGTCTTTTCCGGTTAAATTACACAAAAATGCTGATTAAAACAAAACAATACTTTCCGTGCCTTTATCAAAGCAAACTCGTCTATGATTTCATCAAAGTAAGCTTTTGTTGTTTCGTCCTTTTCTATTCTCATCAAAGCTATATTACATACCTTCCCTGACTTATTGTTAATAAATGAGGCCGGAGGTATGAAAGGACCAGTTTCAGTTTACTGAAAGATCGTTGTTCACAGCTTGCAGTAAATACTGTATAACTGCCATTGTCAGCATTATTTGCAAAGCAATTCGAAGAATCCCGGGAGGACTTCAGGACGTGATAATTTTAAGTTATACCGCTTGAAACCAGCATTTTGCAAGCTAGACTCTTTTCGCATAATTGCTTACTATCTACATCTGAACCGTACACAGCTCCTAAATTCTCACACGTAGATTTTAGTTTCTCACGGTCAGGACCTTTTCACAAGGCCTTGGATATCGAACAGAAAGCTAAATTTGTACAGAAAAAGCTAGCTCTAAGCAAGACTGGCAGATCTCTTGCATGAGTTAACATTTTGTTCAACTAGTACGACAACGATACTAACTGCTAATTTTTCGAGGACTGACTAATGTTCTCTACCTTAGTCTCTGGACTGGAGCATTGTATTCAGCCTATTTATTGGACACTAGCGGCCATCGAAGTTTCAACAAGTCGGAATTGACCGCAATGGTTTAAATAAGTAATTTGTAAAGTTGAACGAGCTCAACAGCAGTTATTTGCGTAACAGTTAAATTCTCACAAGCATGGACAACCCTGGAACACTTACCTTTGTTTTTTTTCACGTTAATACTTACGTCGGGTGTGCCTGACACGGTTTTCAAAAATAAAAAAATATACTTTCCTTCAACTGCAGTTTATCACAAAAACTACACTTAAAATATAAGTCTCACTGAGCAATTTCACCACTAACAAAGTTACTTTACTCTAATATCATACGATATTTTATAAAAAGTAAGTAGACCAAATATAGCGAAGGTGTCATGTATGCCTAAAATTGAATTACTCATAAAAAAATTGTGGGCGTAAACAACTTCTCCTTTTGACTCCTGATAACAAGACTGTAGAAGTATGCCCTGAGTGAGTTTCAGCTTTTTATAAGACCTACCCCCATAAACCATAACGTGGGTCCAATGTACCCATTGCCACCTCACACTAACCATATCGTCGGGTCAGCGTGACCCAAACTCGTGACGAACTCGCTCCCTTGCAAAATCTAGAAGAGCGTATATGACAGCAAGTGCACCTATTTACAAGTCACACAAAAACATGAAGCTACTGAAGAGTTGAAAGCGCGCCGACTTCCTCTTACGCAGTTTGACGTGTATGACCTCATTTGACCCGGGTTACCGTCACCCACGTAAGTATTCCAGGGGTCGCCTCTGCCAGATTCTGACTAATATCTTCTTGCCTGAAACGCAGCAGTAGGGACCGACTCATAATTTCTTATAGCGTGAGAAAGACGAGGGCTCGTATATATGGCAAGCGAGCGTTCTTGTTCTGTCACAATGTCTGACCCTCGTGTTATGGCATGTCACAATATCACAGTTTTGTCATAATGCTTAGTGGTGCTGGCGTAACACGCCCAAGTTAATGCTTTAGGTAAGGGCGCGGTGTTGATGCATCTTTGCAATTTATGAATGCATGGGGCAGGGACGTAATTAGAGAGGGAAAGGAGAAACAATTCCACGAGTGCCGAATCACCATGGGGGCGCGGAATCAATGCGTGGGGCGCTGAAAAGGCCCAAAAAGGTCACAAGTACTTTCTTCAGTACAGTACATGTGCTTCCAAAAGACCTCAGGTTCGAACATGGGGCTGCCAACATGGGCTAAGTATATAAAAAGTATAAAATATATAGATTTGCAGGACAAGTGATTTTCTTGAGGAATTCACTCTAGGTTTGAAGTTTTTTCAACAGTTGAAACACTTCAAAGCCAATGAGACAAACAATTTTCAAGACAACCTTTCTTGAAAACCTAACAATCTTTGATTCAAAACTTTCCAATAAACCCTAAACTACCACCAAAAATACTGCAATATTTTCATTGGTGCAGCCAAATTAGAGGATTGTACCTTGTAAAGAATTCAAAACCGTGAAGATGTATGCCAGTGGTGGATTGTATGTGGAAGAAGAAAAGAGAAAGAATCCGAAAATCCATGTTAGTCCGAAGGTAACAAACAACGAGAACGACATCAATGCATTTTTAGTAATCAGCTTCCGTTTCGACTGAAAACAAGTGTATAAGAAACTTAGAAGTTGACGCATTTCGTGAAACAAATTTACCCCAACGGAAAATGTCTACCTGCTTCGTGCATATTAATCAGCACCAACTAATATCGTCTGAAAAAATACATTGAATGGCATCAACGATTCTCTCATAGCCCACATACAGATTGTTTTACTGCTGCTAAAAAAAGAAAACAATAAATAACGTGATGCAAAACAGCGTTTTCTATGTCAGGATAAATTGCAACAGTCAGAAAATAAATTAGAATTCATTTGTATCGGAGAGGTACTTTGTTGAATCACTTCACACAAAACGTTTCGAATGAAAATTGTGGGTCACAGGCAAAAACAAGATGCAGATCTGCAGTTTACAGCATAGTCACCAGTTTCCTTTTTACCTTTGTCTTTCGGGAGAGTCGTTTTTTAATCATTGTGGTCCACAACACTAGAGCAAACGATGCAAAATTTAAGGACAAAATAACAACAGCTGGGATAATTGTCAAGTAGAGTATCCATTCTGTTTTCATCCAACATCTGCAAATGCATGCGATGTACTCATAAAGAAATGTTTCCACTACAGTGTTTCTGTTTCTACTAATGTAATTACATATGCGATGAATGTCTGATGCCATTCAAGGTATCTGGAGAAGCACCATAATAACAAAATTAACCTGTCATATGCTGCAGTTTCGTGATTTTTGGAGGGGGGCGTAAAAAGAAAACTGTTTCATAATCAGAAGGATGCATGTCAAGTATTTTTAATCTTACGGTAAACAAAAAGTTACATTAATTTGTAGAATGCAATGTTCCAAATTCGTAAAAATAATTTTTCATGTAATTCCAATTTTAGAGTGTCGACCATATTGACGTTTATGCTTTATTTTCGTCTGGGTTTTGTGGTACATAATTAAAAAATGGAAAACGTACCAAATCTTGTCAATGAAAGACCAAAAAGCACCAAATGAATTGCCTTTATATCAACTATTTTTGCTTTAAAATACAGACATCGACCTGTAGGTGGCAAAAAATTATCTTTCACTGATTGGAAAAAACAGCTATTTTGCCAAACTGCTCCAACCGGCCTTTTTGTTTGCTGTAGAACAGGGCTGCACAACCTTTTCGCTATTGCCGGCCGCATTACGTTTACTTTTATGAATTACGCTCGCCAATGAGTTCAAGATATTTTACAGTATATTTTGCATTGCTTCCGTTCTGCTGTCACACACTGAGCCTAACCTGCTTCCACACGCTTGTTTGGCCTTCTTTCTGCTAAGTTCTGTATACTCATACAGCAGACAAAGTGTTTGCACCGCCACCATAGCTTCTATATTTTAAATTACATAATCATGTCCACGGCCGCATAAATTTTTGTCGAAGGCCCCAGGTTGTGCACCCCAGCTGTAGAATCTTGATCAACATCACTGCATATAATTCATCAATATCACCTCATGCAACATCTCTGCATCAGCAGTCATATCAACATTTTTGTCTGCATATAGCGCGGCAGATAAAGACCAATGTTTATTTAAAATTATGGGCGAATAGAATTAAGCAATGAAACTCTCTTCACCTAACTTGTGTGTACAGTAAATTACACGAAACTGTCTAAAATTTTATCAATCACATCACAAGTAAAAGTTTCGTTCACTTACATCTGATCGGTTCTAGTGTAAATGGAGAAGTCATAGAGTGCTACAATGACTACCATAATGGTTGGAATTCCCCATCCCACTGTCGTTGATGCAATGTAGACAGTATTGCTCTCCAATTCGTGGCGAAAATAGATTGGCTGCGCATCAAACAGACAATATTTACGCAGTGTCTTTCATTTGTTTAATCTTAATGTCAGCTGATAAAGAGATAGACACAACAATTTCAGGGTTGCAATTTACGCTGTAGGCCATATATTTTTAAGTAAAGTATAGTTAATTTGTACCGGTGCATTGTGTGAAAATTCCATGGTTGCTTTTGTGAAATGTCTGATTAAGCAGATATGTATTCTGCACCATTGTAACTGCTAGAAAGCCAAACTAGAAAAGCTGGGAAATTTCCATACTTATACGTTTTTCCAGTCTGTGTACAAACAGCAGCAATACTTGCAGTATGAGAAATGAGATACGTACAAGCAATTGACAGTAAAAAAACTATTACAATTGTATGAAAATTTTAACAAGAGTTTAAAATAAAAAAAGAGGTATGGATAAATTTGAGCACATACCATGTTGATTTGAAAAAACAAAAATTTGTGGAAATTTCTCGACTTGCTTGATATTCAGTTTTTGCAATCACATTGGCTTGATAGTTGAAAATATTACAACAGACAAAGGAATCACGTCTGATCATATCAAAAGATTTTTGTGTTGAAATTGCAAAAATTACTTTTTATTATTCAACTAGATTTTAAGTTCGAGCGGTCTTTTCAACGAAACATCTGACGTGACATATTTCGTTGATCCTTGCCAATGAACTTCAATGATTTGCTGGGCAAATATCAAATAGATATCCCGTATGTGATAATATATATTTTTTGAGGCACTTCTCAGGAACAAAATTAATTGCGGACATTATTTAAATATATCAGATAATCTTGAGAAGTGAAGATGGCAATTTTAAAATCGAATCTCTATGACATTTCCCTCGTGTCCGACGATCAGTTCGACGGTGATTGCAGTCTGTGATGTACGTTTGGAGGGAATACGTTTGCCTGTCTTGCAGGTTTCAGGAATTCTCCTCCAGTTGTTCACAGCTGAAAAATCTCTACGCTTATTTTGTGCTATAAGTGTTACCGCTGGAACTGTTGCACAGCACAATAAAAAATTCAGTTGTTCGCTTGCTGTGACTGCTGGCTGTCGCCGGACGCTAAACAAAGAAATGTTGCAAATTCTCGTGACAATGCGGTCCATGCTTGGGTATGAAATTTTGTTCAACAAATTCGAACGTGATGCCGATGAACTGTAACCGCTGCATTTAGTACTTCGACACCGGTATTCCGAAGTCGAACCACATTGCAAATATTTTCAAAAATATTAAAAAAAATTTGAAACCTGTGTTGCTCCTGTTTTTCCCGATTGAGTGTTTTTCTCTTGTCTTTTGCTCTGCAGTAACTTACTGTCCAGAAAAAAATGCAATGATTTTAATACTTGTGAACAAAACGTTTTGAATGTTAGCTTTTTGCTTTACCGTAGAGTAAAACATCATCTTGAAGTTTTCATTTTCGTAAGGATATTTTTCGCCTTTTGTATGCCTGCTAATGTATATCAAACATTTTGTCAAGTATCTTTTCATGCGACTATTGTTCAAAAGTCACTTATCATTGAAAGTTACTGCCAAACCTCGCACATTTTGTTTCAGAATATAGCAACATGGTGTACTCCTCGTTTCGTTAAAAAAAGAAAAAATATTTCCGCCGAAATCAGATGTCATAGGTGTTGTAACGTAACGTGATGGGAATGATTGTTATTCTTTGAGAATGTTACGCATTTGTGGGAAGGATTATAGCATTGTATGATTCACTTCCAATCGTATACGTGTCTGGCCACAATTTTGTTGCTGATAGCGCAGCTGTTTTTGCAGTGACATGTTATCTTACAGAAGTAAGCTTGATACTACAGCAATGTGTCTTTTTTTTGCAGAAGCAGTTTTACACTTGTCGTGTCGATTTTCCATTCATGACGGAGATCCGCAGCAACAAGCTTTGGTGCAATAGCTATGTTGTATTGTTATTGGTATAGTGAACGGACATTGCGCGGAAGGTATAAAAGAACTGCAGCCAAGATAACTGTGAAGTCGGTCTGTATCAAGTTAGATTAACCTTCATTTTCACTGTTATTGCATGAATAATGCTGTAAGTATTGAGTCTAATCAATTAAAAACAAATTTTCTGAAAACATTATACGGTATCTGCTCATCCAACTAAGCTTGTAAAATCTAGGAGTTATTTGAATGCATTATTAAATGCGAATCTTATTTCTTTACTGAGAAAGTCATATGGTGAATACTTTCGTGTGCAACATGAATTCATAAATACTATTCTTCAAAGAAGCAGTATCAAAAGTTAAAATCCTCCCCGACAGTTCTACCAATCAGCAGTTCCTTCAGAATTACTCTCATGCTTTAACTGAGATGTAAGTTAATCATAAGCGGAATTAGCAATTGGCTTTTTGCCTACTGTAAACCAATTGAGAGATGCTTGAAGTAAATGGAGCTTCCAACAGGTATGGAGCTTGCAACAGTTAATGGTGCTTTCAACAAAAGCAATTCTTCAACACCATTTTCAATAAATGTGCATAATGTAACATAAATAAACGAATCGCTTTGTTGCACTAAACACAAAACACGAAAGAGAAGCTAACGCATTTTTAAGGGCAAAACTGACCTTCACAACTGCAACTGCCAAATAAATCCCCTCCACCATCATCCAAGCGAAAGAACTCAATAAAAAGAAGTGAATGAAAACAGCAAGTATTCCACAATTTCTTTGCGACGTTTTGATTTGATCAATTTGGCTTATTAGCAGAACCAAATTGAGAAGGAATAATGCCAACGACAAACTGGCCAATAAATAAAATGTTCGTTCTTGACCAGGTAACCTCCGTCTTCTCCTGAGTTTTTTCAAAATATTGAAATTAATGAATAAACAAAATCTTGATTTCGCTTAATGAAAAATATGTAGATACTTACCAGTACCGTAGTATGCAAATAATGGTTAGAAGACATGCGGCTTCTGAAATTGAACTTCCAACGATCGTAATAATATCTAAAAACGGGTCATCTTCTTTGGATTTGCTTGAAGCCTATAAAACGTTACTTGAGATCTTTAGATCACAGAGTTAACTCAAGATATTATTTACAGTGATTAAAGCAAGATATTCAACCCGTGTTTGCGTATTTGACGTTCTAGAAGTTTGTAACGTATTACTGAAGGCCTTAATGAAACGTAAAGTTAATTTTAAAAACTTTAGAAAAATCGAAGCTCATTCTTACGAAAAGCGTTGCGAAGTTAGTCAGGTGGTCACATTGATAATCTAATGCGTTTCCTTCAAAAACCGTTGTGACACAGTCGTCCGTAGTCCAGGATCGCAAAAGTTCATTCCAAAATGCACAATATGTATTGCTGCGGTTCAGAGTGACGTTGGTGCGTGATGAGAGCTCCTGATGATGAAATCAAATCAGATAAATAGCTATTTCCATGTTCGTTCTAATGTGCAAGGGCAAATATTGGTTCAATTTGTTTTCAAAGAGCTCACAGAAGTACCCTAAAGAAGCTAAATACCCTGCTCAAAGCAACGTCCACAACAATTAAAGTATTGCGAATGCAGCGGTAGGTAACCATACGCGTCGTCACCAATTTAGACATGCAATATTAACAACGCAACTTTGTGTTTTATTTTTTGTAAGTGCCGACCTGTTGCTAAGGATGATCAAATGGAAGAGAAAAACTTTTATTGCAAATAAAATGCTGATAGATATATAGATAGAGAAATTGATTGATAGATGTATTTATTTACCGACGGTGAGTAAACCTTACATTTTTACAGAAAGACGAAGAAAATAGAAAACAATACTCATCTATCATACAATTGATAGCAAAAAATGCAAAATGCAGCCTTTGCTGCAAATAGTGGTTTGTTTCTTTTCTCTGAAGCTCAGACATCGACAAACCCTAAGATTATCTGGTCAAGACACCCTATCAAATGTATGCGATGAGACCAATGGGCATATAAGAAATTAACACGAACTGTCAACGTTCCACACAAATTATTTACAAGGAATGAAGACACGAGAAATGGAAGTGATTATCAAATTAAATTTAACAGGAGCCAACAAACATGAACTGTTTTTTGCTGACTTAATACTGAGAACACGAATTCCTGAAACTTTTTGCAAAAGCATTTAAAGATATAGATATAGCCTTCAGACTGTGTGCCACGTTAGCACATAGGGAACCCCCCTGTATAAAATTCAAATTTCTAAGCATTACTTGAGACGCGTTGAATGAAATAAGTTTCCTTACTATCGGATCTGGTTTTCATAAGATTAAGCAGAGGAAGTCTGTTGACAAAATTCGTTGTGTAAATTTGATAATTTGCGGTAGTGAAAATTGTGCATAAACTTTTCCATTTTTAATTTATAACTATCATAAAATTGGGATATTTTTACGTTTTCGTACAAATTTACATGACCAGTGGCGTAGCCAGCCCAAAAATTTGGGAGGGGCCAAAAAATTTTGGTGGGGTCGAAATGTTTGATTTCAGGCGAATAATACTATTTTGTTTAGAAAAAACGCCTCTCAAAGCACAAAATGACAATGTTTTCCAAAAATTTGGGGGGAATGGGCCCTTTGACCTCCCTGGCTACGCCTATGTACATGGCATCTATATTTCCTAAAAGTCGTTATCCTTAATAATTTCTTGTAATACTGACAATGGTTATAGACAGTCCCGTCGCCACGGGGGGGCTTTGGTGGGCTTAGCCCTACAAACAAAGCTCCCACCCCCCCAAATTGAAACGTGAAACACTATAAATAAGTGGAGTTTTTGTTAATTTTATGATGTCAAGCACCCCAGCACAAATGAAAAGCCCCCCCGCAGAACTGAAAAGCCCCCCTATTGAAAACTTTCTGACGACGGTTCTGGTTATAGAACAAAGTTATTGACTATACCAGAAAAGAACGCAGTACTGTAACTGACAATGCACGAAATTGTAGGAGCAAATGTACGAATTGTGAGATACATACAAAAGTATTCTTTTGATTAATTGCATGTGGGACGACCAGTCCAATCTGGTCTATTAATATGCTGAGCTACTTCATACTTTCCCTATCAAATGTGTTTATGATACTTCTCTAATGTGTTTCAAACCATGCAGTCTATTGATTTGTGCAGAGTATCACTTTCTTTAACTTTTATACAACCATTTTGATGGTGATATGCAATTAGCCTACTCTCTGAGGTCATCATGGTAATCCCAATCAATTCTGAAAATGGAAGCAGTATGACTAGTAAAACAGCAACCTTGACCTGACTTGTTTCAAAATAGTGTTGTTCAATATTTTGACTTTGTATGGAAAAAGATTAAAATTGTTAAATCATTGCTAAATTTTCTTCATATTGCATATTAAGTAGTGTATGTCAAAAACGGCAATTCTGTGTGCAATACTTGACATATGTTACATTTCCATATATAACGTTTACTTGAGTTTATAATTTATGTTTTATGTTGCTGATGGATTGCAGCAAAATGAAAATCAAATCTGAGCGTGTCTCAAACAGGTTTGGGTGCCGTTAACTACCATGTCTATATTGTTATTGTTTTTTATTCAAAAAATATATGACCATTTGTCACTTCGTGTACATGCACAAAACCACTTACTAATACTGTTAAATTTGTCACAAAAGATAGAATTGATCAAAACATAGGAAACAACCAACATAATTTTTCACATGTTTGGGACAATCAAAGAATAATTTCCCAATCAAAGTAACAGAAGAAAAGTATTTTTTTGCAAAAAGAATCGTGGTTATACACTTTCACTAAATACCTTGTAACTCTATGAATAACGATTTGTAAGCAAGGTTGAAAGCGACGCTTGTACTGCTTTGATAAAATGCTGTTGAAAGCATTGCTTTGAAAAATTTTCAAATACCTTAAAGGAGATGTTAACGGTGTATTTAAGGTTTTCTATGCTTGAGTCTGCAACCACCGAAGCAGAAATGATTACTGGCGATGTCACTTCAGCATCAGGGGGGAGTTCATCTTTTTTCACTTTTTCACGTCCCTGAGACTTCTCCATCAAAGAACCAAAAAGTTTAGAATCCCAGAAACTGAAGAATCCTATTCTTCGATCTGTAAAAAAGAAATAATCTGCATTAAACGATACTATCTCCTTTGCATAAATAAAACGCAAATTAATATGTTGTTTGTGCACGAGGCAAAACTTTTCTAGTCGTTAGTTTTCTGCTTAGTCTCATGGAACACTAAGTTTGCGTCTGCAATTGACAAAATGAAGCATGTTTCACTCAATTAGTTAATTACAAGACTTTTTGTGTTTCTGAACAGAAAGCTTATTTTTCCATTGTTGAAGCACCAAATCAATAATTTATCAATTAACCCTTAATGTCCGCGTTATTATCCAAATGTTAAAAAAAAATTTCTACTCGAAATTGTTATCATGAACCTGAAAACTAGAATGTGTGTTATTTTCCTATTCTAAGCTTTATTGGGACGAATGGGTTCATGTGCCGAATTGGGGACTCTGGTCGCTTGGGCCTGTGTGCATGGAATTTTGAGTTATAAAAAATACAAGCATATTTTTGTTTTTTGTCAGTATATTTCATAAGAAAAAAGCAAAACTGAAACAAATATGTTACATGAAGCAGCACTGTTGAAACGAAACAACTTTGAAGAGCTGAGTCGTTACAAAATAAGATTTTCATGCGTTGCTATCAATTAGCATTGAAATGATTGCCTTTTATCATATAAATATAGTACTTCTTCAAATGACAGCAATGTAAAGACGAACAATGCTTTTGCAATTATTTACACTAATTGTTGAAACCTCGCAACCATTTTATGCCTTAGGAACTTCTTAGTCTTTGTGTTTTTTTTGTTGAAAAGGTAACTCTTTTGTCACTAACAAAATATTCTAAAACTGCTAACAATCTTCATCTTGTGAATCGCACTTTATCAAAGGAAGTATTGCATATACCACATCAACGTTTGTGGCAAGTTTTGAAAACCTTTAAAAACGCACTAGAATCGCTGTTGAAGTATATTGCTGGTTAGAAAGCGTGAAACAATTTTTGTTTTTGTTTAGAACAGTGACGTAGTCGAGACCGTAACCTTCCAGACGGACATCTGGTTACAACTTTAAGACCGAGATTAATCAAAAACCCCGAGACCGAGTCTCGTGTCTTGAAATTCGACACCGAGACTCGAGACTTCAAAATTTGAGCATTTTGCCGAAATTATTTTTAGAAATGTCGTCATCAATTCAAAGATGAATTTTTTGTTGGCATTTTGCGGCATGTTTTTTGTAGTTTCTTGCCTGCAAATACAACAAACAAAAATCGTTGAATTATAGAAATTTTACTAAACCATTTTCTTGCAATATTCAAAACCTTCGAGAGCGAGACTCACAAAAGTGGGCCTCGCGATAAATCTCGAGACCGAGGCCAAGTCTCGAGACTCCATAACTGGTTTAGACATGAGATGTATATTGCATTTACTACAGAGAATATTGGTTTCCTCACTGAAAGGTTTTCAAGAGCATGCTAAACACCTTGTGAATTATCAGGGCACCCAGGATCGGATCCTGCTAGGAAGGTTAGAGGGGGGTTCAGTAACATTTGGTAGTCAAGTCTCATAAAGTTTCGGTACTGTAAGAGAAATGAGGTATACTTTACAACACTGCTTTGACAAAACAAGGGACGACAAAATGGCTTTATAAGGCGAATGCTGTTTTCCGAATTGTAAAAATCATGGTGAATAAAGCTACTTTCGTAGGTTTCAGGGGAGGCGATCGTCCCAGTCACCCTCCTGGATCCGCCCCAGAGTACACCCGAGATTGCGAAAGAACATGCGCTGTGCCAAGCCAGGCTATCTTAAACACCTAAACTGATCACAACCTTAATACGTAAATGGGTCACAGATATTTATTTCATGAACGGGTCACTACATTCACTGTAATTGTGCAATCTGTCTGGATGGAGAGCTTTGCGGATAAGAAAAAGGTTGAAAAGTTAAACACTGCTAGCTTCTTCACCATCAAATTAACATAAAGGGTGGTTTTTGCTGTCAGGAATACTTGCCATTCCTTGCAACTGGTGCGAACCTAACAAATGGTTGTTGTAGCAGAGAAATTGCAAAAATCAGAAACTAAGTGACTAAAATCATGTGTGCTATTTATCCGCAAAAATGCTGGGAATTAACAGACATCAAAGTTGCAAATACATTTTACGTGAATTGAGCAACGCAACAAGCATTTATGGAATGCAAACAGTTAAGGCGCGAGGTTGATTAAAGGTATTCACATCCCTGTTTGCAAAACGTGCCTTCACTTTTATTGATCGCTTCAAACGGAACATGGATTTGAGCGATTGCACTGGAATTCACTTCATGAGTAAACTGGTTGCTCTGAAATCCAAGGTTCTGGCTTGGTAACACAAATGTTCCAAATCCAACATACTCGTTTGCATCTGCATGACGGAAGACAAGGTGATCTCTGGAACGTTATCTTAGACAATTGTACTTAAAATTTTTACTCAGTTCACGTGGCTTTTAAACAACACCAGTTAACGCCACTAATCTCAAAAAATTCTGAATCAACATTAAGACTACTTTTTTGAGGACATTTATACAAAACACAACTAAATTGTACAACTTCATATATTTAATCAAGGACATTTATACAAAACACAACTAAATTGTACAACTTTATATATTTAATCAAAGCTTCTGCAACAAAATAAGCAGCAGACCGGGATTTACATTATTTTCAGAGTTGAATTCAAGCGTAACATTGGAATTTTAATTATTGTACTGCACAATCAGTTTGCTCAGTTTTTTCTTGAAACCTTCCGCTCTGAATTTTATGTTAAACATTGGCACATCTCCAGTTTTTGTAAAGTATTGTATTGAGTAACGTCTTCACTCCCACACGCAAAACGCTAGACTTTTAACATGCATCGCAGTAAAGAGAAATGAAAAAACACACATACATGAAAGAAAATGAGGTCGTATACATTGCGGTAGTATAGAGTATACGCTTGATGGCGCTAATGCATTTTGTTGAAATACACGCATGAATCACGCCATCATGATTATGATAATGAAG
>Ga0210059_1000360_pt1 | contig 55547 bp, 30 predicted proteins | sample Ectturendosymbi2_FD_188042 | JGI IMG/M metagenome (GOLD analysis project Ga0210059, IMG submission 188042) | Ecteinascidia turbinata endosymbiont from Florida, USA - Sample 2 (SPAdes) (version 2) | ecosystem: Host-associated > Tunicates > Ascidians > Unclassified | place: Key West, Florida... | reverse complement strand
ATTTAGCTTGCCAGGGGGCTGGCGATTTGCCCCTCTGTCCCCCGTCATTCACGCCACTTAATATCAGTACATTTGATTTTGAAGAAACATGTCCAAGAAACGCATATATCAAGTGAAATAAGGCCTGTGCTAGATATGGTTTCACTTTCATGACAGAAAAAGATCGAATACAAAGACCACAATGCATATGATGCAACAGAGTACTTACTAATGCAAGCCTGAAAACTTCAAAACTTAATGAACATTATAATAATCGGCACGGGAGTGTGCAGTCGGGGAATGATTTTAGTACTCTGAAAATCAAAAGGGCTTGATTTGATAGTGGTGGAACTTTACTAAAGCAGGCATTTGTACCGATGGAAAAACAATTATTGCTGGCATGTTGCAAAGTTACGTTCTTGTGTGGCAAGAAGAGTGCCTTACACAGCTGTTGAAGAATTTGTGACACCACGTGAACTACGTTGGTAACAGTTACGACTTGCCTTCAGACAAGGGGTACGAGAGAATTTTATGAAAGCTCAGGGGGTACGAGTGCGTAGAAAGGTTAAGAACCACTGCGTTAGGGGGGTGGGCGATTTCAGCAATATTTGGTGATCAAGTCTCATTACGGGTTCACTACTGTCAGAGAGATGAAGCATACTTCACAACACTGCTGTGACGAAACAATGGACGACAGAATGGCGTTATATCGCGAATGCTGTTTTCCGAATTGTGCAAAGTCGTAGTGAACAAAGTTGCTTTCTCCGGTTTTACGGGGGCGATAGCCCCTGGATCCGCCCTGAATACTGTACGTTAGCACACCGGAGCTCTGACGCAGATGTTTATTCCTTGAAAAACAGGTAGTGGGACGAAACTGAGTCATGGAGTACACACCACGGGTGCGAGCAGCAAATGAAAACTACATTCCACGACTGTTACGTTAACTCCAACCACTGTAACATCAATAGTTCTGCACAAATTTTTTCGCCCAACAGCCTTCGCCTGAAACGCAAAGAAAAGGCAACTGCAATGGCGGACGACAAAGTGACTGGATACGTCACGTCCGCCGATGTGTCGGATGGTTCTTGTATGATCGCACAAAAATGTTGTCAAGCAAATGCGATTAAAACCATAATATCTGCTTTAAAACAAGCAGAGTATTGCTGCCAAACTTCATGTATTACAGATACGTGGTAGCAAAAGACACATTTGAGAGGTTCGTTTGCCTTAAACGTTTTACACATTTTCTGTCAACAACGTGAAAATTCATTTGAACGTTCTTTTCAGGGTTGTTTGAAATTCACAAAACCTGCTATCACACGTTCGATCCGAAGAAACCGAGACTGCCAAAAAAGGACAACTAGCGGCAACATCATATATTTTGCTGTACCCTTAAAAAGTGTTCAATTCACTTTCGTTGCAAAAGAAAAAGAAAGTTTTTACGATTCAGTACACCACGAAATACGCAAAACAAGTTTGTTTTCTGCAATCCATTCACAAACATATTTAGTTGTGCATTTGCAGATGAGGTTTTAGAACAACACATTGAAAAAGGGAGCAGTGTTTGACGGTGCTCGACTGAAATTGATCTTGTTTAGGTAGCTAGTCTCGTTATAACAGAGACATACAACATTGACCACACAGATGACAATGCTCGAACACATACAGTCGTCCTAAAATATTCTAAAATCATTAGAAACGAATGCGGGTCACATTTGTTTCAGCTCCTTTACACGGAATTTACTTTTGTAACGATGCTGTACAAATACTTTTTTCGCCAGAAAAAAAAAGAATACCTTTTCACGTAGAGTTGCACAAAAAGCAACAAAAACTTGCAAAAAGCAAACTCTGTTGCAGAGTAAGGTAATCACCGGACAGCCAAGCATCTTTCGTTTTTAAGAACACAGTGCGTTTGGAGGTTCGAAATATGTTTAGACTAGTAAATGTTTGGAAAACATTTTCCCAAAGGGTATGGCCAAACAAGGCCTACGGTTCGTGGGACATGGAGTAAGCAAGATCAGTGGTGTGTTCTGTAGTTTGTCGATCAGTTGCCAGTCAGCGACAATTTCATCCCCACCCTCTCAATCCACGATTTGCAGAAAGTAGGTCCACTGCGCGTGAAAAAACGAGCAGAGATTTATGCGAAAAAGAACGCAATGAATCTTGGTCGGCTTCTCGCCTGCGCGGGACTATACTGGTCGAGTTGACGACATCGTCAGCGGTGAGGTTATGATCTGATTCATTAGCATTTTACGTTTGCGTTTAAACGCTTGTGACGTATTTCCGGCGCCCGCTCCGTCATCAATTCATTCGTGGTGGATGTGAATTTATCTTCAATGACACTAACCTCACCAACGATCCTGAAGCACTGAGTGGATGGACAACGGACGGCCCTAGGGAATACGCCACAATGTGAAACGTAACTAATACTGTGGCGGCTGGTGCTTTCCACCAGCATTCCTTATGTTTGTTCGTCTTGGAGTGCACGTTGTTGCCCGCTAAAGCAAGTTGGACTTCCGTCGTTTTTTGCTGTTTCAGCAAACAAGCACATTGCGTTTAGAATTCTGCGACTGGCAAGATGTTGCACTGGACAGGTGAAAAAAACAGTCTCTGAAAATTGTTTAAAAAGCAAGGTTGCTTGCTTTTTCCTCTGTGGGAAGGTCGGCATATATTCCCTTTTCAGGATTCTCCAATCGTTAATGCACTAATATTCTCAACAATTTTTACCACCTGTATCATTTTAAAAAATCACATGCCTTCGATTTTTCAGGTCTTTGAGAACATTAAACAATTGTTGTTGAACCTCAAATATTTTGATGGAAGAAACAGTTTTCAAATCGTAGACTGAAGAGGTTATCCAGAATTTAAACTTAAGGAATGTTGTGTGAGGACCCATTTGACATTTAGTTATATTTGGATCTGTTAAAAAAATGTAAAGCTAAATTAACACAACAGAAAAATCTGGTTGATTTTCTTAAATTTTCAATTAAGGAATATCTCATAACTTTCCTTTTTATTTGTTGATAATTAATCTTGTATTGGCATGCAGGTCTTAAAATTGCTAAAAAAGAATCTCAAATAGCAAAACAATCAATAGTCTAGGAATGATTTTCTGCACGCATGGTTACCACGGTGACATCTGAAGTAATGCGTCACAGGGGCGTAACGAGGGTAGGGTCAAGGGGGTCACAGTACCCAGGGTGCCGAAAAGTCCCAACAATGTCACGAGTACATTCTTCAATACAGTACATTTGCTTCTGAAAGACCTCAGTTTCGAACATGGGGACGCCAAACCTTCTTCTTGCCCCAGGCGTCATTTAACCTCGTTACGCACCTAACGTCACCTCACACCTCCCCATCGCGAGACGCGAAATGCAGCAAACGAAGGAATTTTCGCTCACTGCTCACTACTGCTCCCAGCCGACCGTCCGATGTTCTCGTTGAATCCGATCAAATCCGAAACTTGCCGACTTAAGAACGGCGAGGTCCCGATTATACAGAGACGAAGATGTCTTTAAGCGAACATCATCAAACCCCGAAGCTGCAACGTATTTCACACATCTTTTGCTACCTTTCAACTGTACGCCCAGTTCAAACACATTTTGCTCGAGCAGCCTTTCACAGGTACATGAGGTCCTTCATCACATTCCCGCATATCCTCTCGATCGTTCTGACATGCTCGTTCGGAAGGTGATTCTTCCAATTGTTCGTCGAATGTTCTCGAACGGGAGGTTCGAAAGTGAAGCTCTTGTAGCCGCTGCGCACAGCCCTGAGTGAAAAAGCGTGTGAGTTTTTCGGACAGTCGTGAAGAAGCAGGTGATCTTCGCACACCTGCTCCGTAACAATTAACGCGTCTGGAAACTGCGCCTGATACGCAGTTGGAGCGTGGCGGAAGAATACATTAAACTGGTGATGTAAGCTCGGTCTACGCCGCCGCAAGCAAGCCACCTTTGTCAGGCTCTGGTGACTCATTTGTTGTCGGTAACGCTTGGTTTGTTCCAGCCACTGACACGTGCTGCATGGACGCTAATGAAGCGTAACCGGCGTAGCGCACGGCAAGGGCAAGCTTACTTAGCGGATGACCACTGAAGTAACTGACCATTACATGTTTTTCAGCATTAATGTTTACAACCTATAACCCGTTTCATCCAGAACATTATCAAAGCAGCTCAACTAGTTGGGAAAAATAAGCTTTCTTAACAACGAAATGCATCTTTAGTCTTTAATTTTACGAACAGAGTGTTAAAAAGCGCTGGAATTAATGACCGACAATTGCTAGCATGATGTTTTCATCAATATTATTACTTCAACAATACCGTTTGGACAACTGCATCATTATGCACTGGTTCTCATTTTTTTCTTTGACTACAGTCATCTATAATACTGCTATTGTCACGGAATTAATACAGCGAATGGCAACTTATCTACGTAGAATATGTTTGGAAAGTGTTCTACCCCGATGTCAGCCGGGCTGGGGCTGACTCAGCCCCACATCGGGAGCAATTTACAGGGTAAGGTCAGGATACTTCGGAAAGTGTACTCTGAATGGATCGTGTTAGATGGAAGAGGGTGCATAAGATGAGGTCGGAGATGTCAAACCACTGGCAGCGATTCGTTGCAACCGCAAGTTCGAAACTCAACCTATAGTAACCTGTGCACCGGGTTAAAACTAGCTGTATTGTTCCCAGGTTAGACGTTTGCCATGTTTTCGAGAAATCTTGACATGCCCAATGGTAATGAAAAAAAGTAAGCAGGAGCTCGATTGGTTTAATTAGGGGTGCTAACACGTGTGAGAACAGAAAGTAGTCCTAGCAGCTGTGCTGTAACAAAGAGTAGCAAACGATGGTGAAGCAGCAACGGTTATCTTTTTGCATCTGCAATTGCAGGAGGTGAGGAAATTTGCCGCAAGCGAAGTACCAACAAAACAGAACTCACAAATCTTTTAACAAAATTTTTAACTGTAATTATTCCTCTTTTCTTTTTCAGGTTTTAATGGTAGACTAGTGCATGAAACGTTGCAACAATAGTTTTTCCCACCATGTCTTGGTCAACCCAAAGAGAAGGCGTTTTGCGTGGAGGCCTATTTCGCTAACACTTCATATAAAGTAGTGCAAGGAAATTCTCGGAGAAAGTTTCAGTGTCGTCATGCTCCATCAAAAAGCAGAATTTTTGACTGGATTCAGAAGCTTAGAGAGTACTGGACTGTGCAAAATCTTAACTCGAAGGTCTGAGAGATACTTATTCTGGTCGGACAGTGAGTGGGTGCTGGGACGCAAAGAAACATTGATGCTGTACGGGACTCCAATGCCGTGGAGGCCATTTGGAGTATATTTTGGAAAGAGCATGTCTTTCATTTGAAGGGACTTCAATGACTGAAACTTTGGGGAATGATTGTACAATGTACACAGACTGAAGTTTAAAACCTGCATTGTGCTTGAACTTTTCTGGGCCTTTGTAGGATTTAATAAAAATTTTATCGGTTCTGTTTTTTTTGGGTCACCCTGTAAAATATTCCAATATGTAATCGTGGAGAAAATTCTCAAAATCAGACGGCGACGGATGGCAATGGCGGCGATGACGAGCTCACCACACCTGATGATCGATGCAGAAGAAGTAATAAAGTTTTTAAAAAATTATTCGCAAATTTGTTTCGCAAATTAGTAGTGTCATAATGCACATCTGACCAGGAGCGTGGTGCGACCAGAACCGAATTGTTGGAAATATGTTCCTCGCCAGACGGTATTTTTTGATGTCCTGGCTGAACATGGGCAAGAGAGGGGCAAAGGCAAAGACTGAAACATAGCCGTTTTCTGTGAGAGTTAGAGGATGGATTAATTCCACAGTTTTTCCAACGTGCTGAAAAGGCTTTGAAGGAGCATTTTTGATAGGTTCACTCTAATTCTGAAAACCTGGACATCACAGAGAAAGAAGCAAACGGGTGCCCTGCATCAAAGTGGACTATGAAGAAGAAATTATTGGGGGTCAGCAGCGAATTATCACAGCGTGGTGCTCCTCGAGGGGAAAGCTTTTGACCAGGATCCAATATACATTGCAGCGTTCAAACACCAACGTACGAATCCCCCTCGAAAACGCATACAAGCTACCTAACAAGCCCACAAACGCAATCACAGATAGCGGTTTAAGCCTATGGGTGCGTAGCGGCGAACTGCTAGGTGATGGATAAGTAGAAGGTCGCCCCTGGCAACAGTTACGCATGCGGCTGCAGCAAGGTCATTCTTGGTCTGCTGCAGAAGCGACTCACCTGGTCAGCCTGTTGATTTGAGGAAGGGATGCAGTGGTGCCGAGTCGCTCCATAATGGCCTTCGACGCAAACTCAGGGTCAGCGACCAAGTCTTCGTACCTGACGATTTGCAGCGAGCGGCCTGTGCGCAGCATGGTCGCCACGCTGGCAAACCACTGCATCGCCAAGCGCTCTATATTGCTTCCGTTCTCGTAATCGCGCAACTGCTTGTATTCCCAGGGCAGGAAGTCGAGGGGAGAAGGGCAGTCGGACAGAGGGCTGGCCAGAATATCGGCGAGTGTCTTCTCCTGCCTGTTTGAAAATGAAAGTGTGCACCCGTTGAGAAACGAATCTATACAAAGCAGTGTGGTTCCGCAAAACACAAACTTGCTGCTTTTTATTTACAACTAAAAACTGGTTGATGGCTGCATAAGAAAAATTTCTGAGGAACCTAATTTGCCTGGAAATAGTGGTTTTGTTCAACTTTTGGAAAGTGCCTGCATTTCAAGAACAAAAAAGAACCTGTGCTGTGTCTAGACAGCTTCTATTTTTTTACTTGTTTGCTGCCACTACGGAAGACTTTAATCTGATGCACTCAAAATTTCAAGCTCAAAAAGCAGTGCAAACCAACTTCGGTGAACAACAATTTTCGCAAATCCTTTGAGTTTCGGTTTCCAAACATGGTGAATTTGAGCTAACATATCAAGGTGACTGAAAGCAACTGAGCAGTGTGCGTATGGGACACAAAGCAATGATAAATCTGCAGTGAAGATAACTGCTTAGATTTACTATGTCGTTTGAAAACGGTAGCAATTCAGCTTTATTTCTGCAGTTAAGGCAATGCACTGTGACAGAAAGTGAAATGAATTGGTCGTTACCACAAACGAATGATAAATATTCGCAATCCGCTGCTGTTAATGAAGCTGCCAGCATTTCTTAAATTCTTTTTTCCAAAACAAATTTCTTTTACATGGTAGATAAATGTATCTAAAACCATCACTTTATCGGCACTTGCCTAGGCAAACTATTCACAACTCTTGTTGCCTAAGAGTAATTGGTCACTTTTTGAAAGGTCAACTTAACATTTGCCTTTGCAAGCACCAAAACACCGCGAATAGCACTTGTGGTCAAAAAACTTCAACTTAAAAACAGTCGATGAAGAACGGTAAAAATAGGGCAATCGTCACAAAAAAGGTGTGTCCGACCACATGGCAGGCAAACCGGTGTCGTGTTAAGCACCCCCCAATCGAGGTGCCACTTCCGTGATAGGCAATTTCAAAACTAACTCCTAATCTTTCACGGTTCATAGCTTTTACGACCCGCATCATCTTTTCCGGAAAGCCACCCCGCGCTTGACTGCTTTTCGCGCGACACAAACGACGCCATGAACATTCACTCCTGTGTTTTGCTACCGGCCACTCCCAAACGGACAAGAGCCCAGTGGTTCTCAAACTGGTGCCACTTGGCTCACTGAGGGAGGAATTGGGGACGAAGATCTTTGATTCAACACAAAAAAACTGCACAGCGAAGTTGGTTTAGATGGGAATGTCTGCAGTACGCAAGGACAAGCTGCTTTTACTGCAGTGACTGACGTTATAAAAGAATCTATTTGGTGGTTCATAATAGTATATTGTTTCTTCACAGTAGGTAATGTGAAATTTGTGCCCTTTTTGTGATTTTTGTTGGGGAGGAATTGACAGCGTTTGGATTTGCAAGGGAGGAATAGGAAAAAAAACGTTTGAGAACCACTGTGCTAGCCTTTCCAACGTTTCAATGGCTGAACGAACAAATCGCAGATCAACTGTGCGTGCGCGAACGTAACTTGTGTTGAGCGAAAACACGTTGTGAAGGTTTGAGGGCGTTAATCGCGGAAATGGACCTTAATTCGGAACTGAGGCTGATTTTGTTTTAAAATTGTGAGGAACCGTCAAAAACGTATTATGTTGGTTTAAAAGTGGCTGGACTGCTTGTGAAGGCGTGGATTTCCCAATCTGTTTATCTTGCATTTCAAATTCGGTGAAACGTCGCATCAAGAGAGTTTCAGGCATCAAACCTCTGACGAAGCTCGTATCTCAACAAGTAAAGCGATACAAACGTCGGCGGAAAACACAGTATTTGATGAGCACAAAATCTACTACACCTAACACTGCCCGAAGGCAATTGCTTCGGCAAATCGCCGAAACAAAAAGGCAATCGATCAACCGGAGAGAAGCTTGATTATCGAAGAGAATCACACGCCCGCCGCTATTTTTCAACTGTTCCAGGGTTCGTATCGCACAGAAACAAAAGTTTGTATTGGCCCAAACGCGGTGCTCTTTTCGCAGGGTGCCATCACCGGGCTATTGTTTGTTGAAACCAGTGGTTTCAAACCAGGTTCTGTCACATTTAATGTACCACGAAAGACCCAAAAAAGTCGCAGCAAAATTTCGATTTGAACTGTTACAGCCAGTATGTGATGCTGATGACAGCTGATAAGCGAATGCATGTTCATGATAAGGCTGTTCTTCGGAGCATACTGCAGAATGAAAAAAAGCAAAAAACGAATATAATACGCTTTTCTAAACTGCTACGTTGAAAAATGATGCAGATTTTAAGAAAAATGTGCATGAAGTTGGTCACTCCATGAGAAAGTTTGAAAGTAAGGCCTACGCAAAACAGCAGAATAAAGTTTGGACTTGTCTTCAGTTTTTATCATCACCACCCAGCGAATCACTAACCTTTGCTTTCTGGTTTTCGTTAGATCGTCACGGGTGAGTGCGTATATCCAATCACGTGGATCACGGACAACCACAATAAATCGACTAGTGTCCGGACTCAGTCCGTGCAACCAAGCAAGCTGAAGAAAACAAAAGTAAAATTTGAGCATCGTAGCTTAATTGGATGGCAACTAACATTACAGTATCTTCTGACTGAGGGCCAGGTAGTTAAATAACATTAGCCTGCTTTTAGCTCCCCAATTTTGATAACTCAATCTCTGAGAAATAACAGCAAAGCCAAGAAGAGAATAATTATCTTTCCAAAATTACCTACTGCACAGTAAAAGGACTTCTTGCGTTACCCCTAGTTTGAACGCTGGCTTCAGTGACTTTGCGTCAGCGTTTGCAGCCAAACGTTCAGCACCAGGCCACAGGGCCACATCGCGTCTCTCGGGTGGCCGAGGTTGGCCCTGGCTAATTCACGACGCTGTCGGCATTCCAAGCGGTAAAAATTATGTAATCTGCCAACTGGCGGAAAGAGTATATTTAGTCAAAAGAAGCAATTCAAACGCCGAGCCTGACCGGGACTGCTTTTGACAGCCGGTTGCGTTGGATTTCCACGCTGAGGTTTTCTCACACGTTTTTCCTGCGTGTGTGGTCCTCCCATCACACAGAATATTGTGGAGCAGTCTATAATTTGTGCTTTGGCCCAGTTGGTGAAGCTTTACATGAACATTTTTTTACACCAAACAATTCAACTCGAATAAAATGAATACCGGTTGACTGACAAAAACTACTGCATCTGACACAAAAGATTTTCGTAAATAGAACCCGCTACTCGAGCCTGACACACGACAGACTGTTCCAACGGGGTATTTTTCACGTTGCCAATGAGTTGCTTCCCCAACCTTTTACCAGATTTCGCAGCACGCAACAGCACACTTGCCGTCAATAGGCACACGCCGACCTCGTTTAAATACCAACACAATCAATCACGTGACTGGCGACGCAGACCGCGCTGCAGCTCACCTTTGTGTTCCAGAACCCGGTGTGGAGGTTCAGGACGAAGGTGAAGTCGTTCTCTAAGTGTTGATACTTCAGCACAGCGCGTTCGGCGACCGGCGTGTCGCTGTCCAATCGCTCCATGAACGCGCGAGGGTCAGCTGCGAGCTGCGAGAACCATTCCGCGCTTTGCGAACGCACCTGCGACGCGGCCGGGCGAAGATGATGAAAATGCAGCGGGACGTTTATGAACTTTGTTGCAACAAACAGTGTATTGCTTGGCGCGGTGTCGGTGGCGATTCCGGATCAAACGAAGACGATAAGATTTTAGGCTCAGTTTGCAAAACTTGGTGCTTGCGAAACGCTTTAGGGTGATTCTGCCGTTTTTTTTTTATGCAGAAGGGCGAATTGGAAAATCGCTGGTGTCAGGTGTATCGCAATCTAAACGTTTGCTGAGTCTTCTTACACATGACATGCAACTGCGCGTTTACAGCTGATGCTCTATAATATCACTAAAGCTCAGCTGTACTCGACAAATACATGACAGACACAACTGCCCCCAAGCTACGCAGCCATCAGTCCACGCAGCCAACAACATCCATGTTAACATCATTCAATTCGACAATTTTGTGACAATGCAACGGTCTTGCAATTTGGCCGTTTCGCTGTTTTTGTGACCATTCTTCTTGCGGGAGATGAAATTTACAATCCTTATATACTTGTTGTCCCTTTTCAAGGTGGCCCAGTTATGTACATCTTCAAACACTAATAGAATCGACGGCAGCAAATGAACTACAGACCACTCAAACTTCAGCGATACGTTTCGTGAAAAAGTAATTTTACGCAGTTAACGTGACCTCTCAAAGGTCAGCTTCGCTACTTACTGGTTTGTTTGGTTAATTTATGACAATAGCTTCAGCCGCGATACGCGCGGCGCATCTTATCTGCTGTTTCCATCCCGTAACTAGAGCTTCTAATGTGCAATACGGTTTTATTCGCCAGCACCGACTTCTAAAGTCAAACAACACGTTTTCATAAAAACAAATAGGATAATTTTTTGTAGTAGTGTGATAGCTGTAGGCGGATAATGCACTGAAAAAGAGCAAAATCGTACATTCACTCTAACGGAGTAACCAAACATGAGATCATCAAGCAAAGAAAGAAAAAATGGTTCAGAAATTTCGTCCAACTTGTCAATGTGCGAGATTTGGCATGGGAGCTAGAGGCAGACGGAAAAAGAGGAGTTATATTTGAAAGGTACCACCAGGCACAGATGCACGGTATTCAAAAAGTTTTTTTATCGTTACGCTGTCTGTTAATCATATTTAAGTTGATCTCGATTTTTAACTGCTGTGTGGTAGAAACAACTCAAAATTTTGTTTTGTTGCGTTTATCTTTTCAGGTATAGAAATTTCATTCACTTCAATAAAAAAACGCTTTGTGTGTTAGAGTGTGCTCGGAAACGACTGTACAGCGAACAGTTGTAAAATAATTGCATAAAAAGGCCCCAACCACATCACAGACATGGAAATGCTTGTTTACAAGACAAAAATACAAGCAAAAAGGCAAGCGCCTACCACAGCAGGCAATCATTCCTGTTCACTTCAGCTAACCTCGCTTGCAACAGCTGACCAGTAGCAAGGATCCAGTCTGTCCGTCTCGTACCCAGGCGTCGGTATTCTCGCTTCGTTGGATGTGAGGTAGAGAAAGTCGTCGGAGTCCTCGAACAATTCACCGAGCAAGGCAGCGCCTGACCCTGGCAGAGAGGCGATGAAGACGCCGGGTGGTTGTACCGGATAGATTTCCTCCCTGCAAGACAAGCCATGTCGTGGAATTGCGAGCGATTTTTGATACGGTCGGCGTTTGCGGTCGCGTTTCAATATTACAACAAATAGACGGACGCTTTGAACAGGCCAATATTATTACAGCACACTGATCCACAGGAGCGGACATGCTCAAGAATTAAAATGGTTGGCACCGCTGTTGTGATTTTAAATTTCAACAAAATTGTTTTATCGATCTCAACTTTTTTGAAAAAAAAAACAAGTGAGGAAGCGGCTTGTAAAGCACATGTGATCAAAAGATAGATACAAATTTATTTCGCCCGAATTCGCCAAAACGCAGTGCGCATCAGTTTAAAGTTATATTTCATCAACGAATCTGATACAGCGAGTGGACCTATGCAACAACCTCGTAATGGCTCTTGCAGAATGCAAGTTTGACAGACAGCACCAGCGCCTGAATATTTACGTAAGGCAAACTCAGCAAAACATCTCATTATTGGTACATTCGCTCAATGAGGTGGTTAAAATAATGGGTAATTGTGGCTTTAAATGCATTTAAGGCCATGTCTATGCCTTATCTAAAATAAAAGAAAACATTCTGGAGGTAAATCCCAGCTTTGAAAAAAGGGCAGCTACGAAACCAGTCGACATATCATTAACTATCTCCGCAGAGATGCCAGCTCGCGGCTGATGTTGCAGAACAACATTGTTTTTCTCATAACGTCAATTAAATCAGGGGGGGGTCGTTCATGGGTAACAGTAGCACGCGCACGCGCTGTGGCCGCAACGCGCCTGCGCCGTCAGCTGCGCTGCAACTCACGATGGGTGAGGGATCAGGCACTCCTGTTCGAAGCTGAGTCGCGGCGGTGGCAGTGATGGTGAACTGATGAGGAAGGTGTACGCGAACAGTGACCAGCCAGCGAGCATCGTCAACAGAACACTCCAGAATCTCCTGTGAAATCGATGGCGCGCTTGCGTTTGCATTTATATTTTTCCGCTCATTGGCACGCGCTTCTATGTGAGAAGTCGAAGTCAAGAAATACCCATGGCAGCGCAGGGAAAATGATAAAAGGCATTTTATGCTAAAAATGCAAACAAAATCAACTCGGAAAATGAACTTCAAGATATTAACTCAAACGCTGCGTTGTGCACTGTACGTTACAACACTTCTTTCAGGATCCATTGTCGCTGCAGTGAGGGTTGATCACTGAGCTGCAGGGACAATCAGAAATATTTCTTTGTTATCAACTTTGCAAGACAGTTTGCTACAACGATTTTGGTATTGAAAAAAGTTAGATAAGATCTGCTTGTCGAATCTTAGGTGCTACAATACCAGTTTAAAATTTTTTGGAAACAATCCTTACTTGTGTGTCTTGTTCTTTCTAAACAGCGTTTGTTCAATTTCAGAACTCTCAGTTCTGTTTGCCCTTCACGAGCAGTGTGTCCGTCACTCTACATTAGAGAATTAGCAAACCTTTAACACTGTAAAGGCGGATGACCAAGTAAACAATTCAATCACAGGTTTTGGTGGGAACAGTCTCGCGGAAAACTTCAAACGGCGAGAAGGAGCACTCACCGGTAATACTTGCAGAACTTACAGGAAAGTCAAGCCGCACGTTGCGCATTCTAACACGACGGACGCTCAATACTAAGTCTTATTCTAAAATAAACACGCAAAAAACTCACTTATAATAATTGGCACCAATTTGCTTGCGCCTTGTACTGTAGATAAGAAACAGCAAGAACAAGCATATGAAGACTATGGTGCTGAAACCAGGACGGTCTGCAGGAATGTAGGCTTTGAAAAACACGGTATTCAATGGCATCTGTGCAAAATTTTTTGATGATATCAAAGCCTGCGTAAATCGCATTCTATCATCGTCCTTAACGTCGCATCTATCAACCGTCAAGGGACCGCTGTTTCTTCCAAGCAGGACGCTACCAGAACTTGTGTCCACTCGAGCGTGACCGCCGAATCCAAGCTTCTCCATTCGCGCTTTGAGCGAGCTTGTCAGTGACGCCAGGCTGATGCTGTGCGCGAAGTGGTCGACGTGAACGATGATCTGTACGACGTCGGCATCAGATCCGTTTGCGAAGTAGCTGCTCCCGATTTTTGCGTTGGGGCCGGCGAAAACGTACGCCAGGCGCGTCACCCCGTTCGGATTGAGGGCGAACGTCACGTTGACGTAATGGGTCGTTCTTGGTTTGGATTCGCATTGCAAGCTTTCCTCCTGCAAGGAAGCAGGTGGGGAACGGCCATCGGGATGGAACCAAAAGAAAGCGTAGGGTCCCTCTGGATAGGTTATCTGAGCGCCCTGCCGGCCTCTGTGCTCGAAAGCTTCAAAGGGGTAGAGAATGTTGTGAAAGAAAGCGCTTGATTTTGTGAGTTTACTTCCTGGTTTGAGATAAATGCTGTCAAGAACGACAAGAACGTCTTCTTTGAGCAAAACCATAGAACGCTGAACGCTTTTCAGGCCGAGTTCGAGGCTGAAATAAGAGAGAAAAGATGTTGCTAAGCACATCTACCCACAGTTTTTTTGCCACTTGCAACACAATAAAGCAATACTTCCGCTTAATCTTCCACCGTTATATGCTAAGTAGAACGGGGCCCTGGCAAAAAACTTCATTTTTACAACCAATGCTTGCCTGCAGTTGTTTCCAATAAGTGAATGATCCCTGCATAATCTATCACTTGGCGTGCTGGTACAGAACAGACACGCAAACCATATCCATTCACCACATCTTACTGCAAGGTTGAATTATTCATATTTAAAAGATCATCGCCTTCTTACCTCTTGAAATGTATTTCTTATCAGCTACTTTTTTGAAAAATCGTACTTCGTCGAATTCGCCTCTACAAAGTTTGCTAAAATCTAACGTTGAACTTTGCGTGCAAATGCTTGGGTTTTTGCGAATATTTTTCAAGAAAAAGACGTCATTTTTCCAACTCTTTTCGACCTTTGTAATGAACATACTTTTGTGACAAGCATCAGTAAAACTTACGGTCGTCCCTGTTTCGGCAAACAGGCAACAAACAAGTGCTGAACATGAGATGTTTCTGGAAAAATATGTAAAACCGGAAAACAGTGATGCAGGCGAAAAGAGGAATGCTGCTTTTCGGGAAAAGCGCTTTAAAAATACTAGATTGATTTTTGCTTTTTTTCCGTCGCCTTCGTAGACCCTCCAAGAAATACCCGCAAATAAGACGCGAATAAAAAGCAAAAGTTCTTGAAACAACATGACGTTGAAAACTTTTAGCATAAGTATATTTCAACAATCCAAAAAAGCCGCAACTGCCTGCGGTAGATCCATGGCAGCTTCAACTACCGTTTCCGTTTCCTTGTATGAGAATATTTAAGCTTTGAATTCGGGCATTCAAGTACTACCCAGGTTGACCAACCGTTAAATCATCTAAATCTCTCACTTGCCACAGCACTCCTTTCACCAACCTTTATAAACCACGACATTCCGCAGATTGCCTATAAAGCATGCGGCAACGACTACCTGAAGCAATGAGTAGCAGAGATGTGGCTAGCTAAGACACTGACTCGAATCGATACCTCGTGTGTATGATTCGAGTTCTTTTGCAGGAAGTGAAGAACTCGAATTTTCGAAAAGGCTCAACATGACTCGAAATAGTAAAGTCAGAGACTCGTACTGGTTCGTTAAATTATGATGTTAAGAAAATGGAGATTGGCAGCCTACCCTCCAGGTGGTGACAAAGTAAGTGAATGGTGATAATCTGTACATTAAAGCGTACTCTGATGCTTTTTGGCTCATGACAAATCAATAACTGCTTTTTTTGCTTTATGGGGAAGTTTTGGAAATTTGAGACGAACCCTCATATATTTTGAGCCAAAGTCAAAACGTAAATCCCGTTGTTCTAGAGCAAGACTACAAAAACGTTGACTGACTCGAAATGACCCGACACAAAAAGTGAAAGACTCGAATCGTACTTGACGTGGGCAATGACTCAGACTTGATTTGCAGATTCGTGGCCAATTCTGATCGATGCTACTGAAAGGAGCAGTTTGGGAGAGAACGGAACTGTGCATTAGTCTTTTCAATCCGTACAGGCAACTGGAATCAGTCTAAATAAGAACCTAAACCTCATCCGAAGCCGTGTGAAATTTGCAGAATGCGAACAAAAACGCGATGCACGTTATGAGCTTTAAAAATCCCCACCGCGTTCAAATCTATTGTTGAGATCGTTACCTTTTCAATATTTTCAAGACGATGACTCAGAACGAATTTTTATATTACAAAAGGACCAAATTTTTCTTTCTGCCAACAAGCAAATAGTCTGCTTGATCGGATCATTAATGAAAGTGAATTTGAATCCAGCTATGCCGGAACTCAATTGCGTTTCTTGAAAGAATGACCGTCCTTCATTACGAACCAACATTTCGCAATTGGGTTAGTGGAGACTGGGGAAGTATTGACCAACTCTTTTCCTACATATTGATAAAAACAAGCAAAAGTACGCTTATTGGGTCAAGATAGCGACCATTCGTGATGTTGACTTTGCTTGACTTAAATCAACAGCGGATATCTTACAAGCCAGCAACCTCATGTTAAACTTGGACCCTCTAAAGTTGAAATGCTTATCACGCTAAAAAATAAACCGTGATCCGGTGACCCGTTGCAGATATGCACATCGATTTGAGAAAAGAAGTCTCTTACTGAAGTCTTCTATTACTGTAGCGACACGTGCCATCATAATACCATACTACGTACGAAGGTAATCTGAAACTGACAAGTTGGATTTTTTGCGAAAAAAACTTTGAGCCTGCAATCCCTGATTTAAAGCAACATTAAGTGGAAGAAAAACATTTCATAACTCCAGAAAAGCATGAAAAAAAAAACAAACGCGTGAAAACGTTTTCAGGTCGGTCATGAAATTTAATCGGCAATTGAGCTAAAAATTCTTCAAAGCCCAGTTTTTGATTCATCCTCATTAATTCCTTGCAAACAACGTTCTACGTTCACCCGAGCTATTGATAAAAAAAACATACGTGTGTTCAACCTCATCGAATACTAACGTTTCCTAAAGTCCTTGATTTTGACACTCTGCCCTACATATTGGTCTGTTGATCTGAAAAGATTCAAGGCAATTCGGTCAAAAATGTCCGAAAACCAAAGATGACTTTAAGCTATATCGAAAAAATGACCAAAATGTCTCAGCAAAAAAGCAGCTGCAGATATTCGAACTACGGAGACGGTTGGCAAACTTTCAGGCAACTCATTGGTGCTTTTTTGAAAGAAAATGTTGTTTTAAGTGCTCTCCAGAGTTTAGCCAAAATGAAGGACAGTTCAAACCTTCGCGCTCCAAACAACTTGCCGCATTGTTCCTTTGTGGCAGGGGTGGGCGAACTACGGCCCGCGCGGACCTTTTGCGCGGCTCGCAGTGCAGCCACACGTACATGGATATGTCAAAGTAATTTTATCGATTTGATTAGAATCCTGGAGACTTTCTCCCACATGTTTCATTTGAAGCGGCATTTTTACTCGTCCGGAAGTGAATATTGTGCAATGTATGCGCCCCCCCCCCGGTAAAACATAATACGATATAATATATGCGGCCCCCGTTTTCAATGTGGCCCTCCTGCTCCATAGGAGGACACCTAGTTTACAGACGCAGCCCGTCCTTGCGAACTAGACTCGTTGCAGAAAAAGGCAAGGGCCGCAAACAAAGGGGATGGCAACTGGGCAACTGCCTCCCCAGAAAATTTTCAAAAACATGTTCAGTTGTTAGGTAGAACATCAGGTTGCAATCATCCCCCCCAACGAAAAATCAGCTGGTTGCGACCCTGGATGATGGCGCGTAGCATACCAACCTGTATGCTCCGGACGCTTCTCCGGCGATATGCAGCATGCCGTCGGACAGGGCAGCACTCACTATTCGACCGCGACCGGCTGGAAAATTGGCGTAGCTGAGCCACTTCGAGCACTCCCCCACCTGGCCCACCCACGGGGCGTGGCACTTGGCGCCTGCGAACGGGAAGAATTGGAGGGCGTTGTTGAGGTAGGTTTGCTTGACGGAGTAGAGCGCTTCGGTGACGAACGATCGTCCGTTGGGCGCGAAAACAAACGAGTTCTGGTCGGGGTGCTCGTGCCCTGCGTTGAAGTTTCGCCAACCCCGGACGAGAGACTTGAGCAAATTTTTCGAAGCAATTTCGGAAATCGCCTCCCCGTGAACGGCCCCCGACTTCATCGAAAGAAACGTTTTGTCTGCCGTTCGACTGCCGCCGTACGTTACAACGCCCCAGTCGTCGTAGATGAGCATTTTGCTCCCGCTTGGCGGGACCGGCTCAACGGGAACGATGGAGGCGTCGTAAAAAAGGAACTCGGTGTGGATCGTGCTCCAGCGCTGCGCCGCGGAGGGGACGAAAGGGGGTTTGTCTTGCCGGTTTTCGCGTATGCGATCCGCCAGCCAGTTTCCGTAGCCGTTTTTCATGAAGAACGCGTCGAGAAACACGAGCTGGCTTTCCGGTCCGTAGAACCAGTTGTGGTTCGAGTCGCCGATGCCGACCGTCTGCTGGAAGCCGGAAAAGACGGTTCCGTAGAAAAACCAAAAGTGTTTATGGAACCACGGGTGGTTGCTGTGATCGATTTTCAAATGACGCTTGGCTAGGAACACGTACTGGGTCCAACCGCGCGACGAATAGGAGCCGTAGGCCACGCCCTCGTCGCTGGTGCCATCCGTGACGAAGTTCAGTAGAACCATCGCTTTCTCGAAGGACATAATTGCCGCTTTCTTCCATGTCGCAGCTATAATCACAGCATAAATGGGGTAAATAAGCGATGGCAACAAACGTTTTTCTATGCAGAACCTAACTATAACTTTTGCTGATTTCTAGCTACGGGTGAAACCACAATAAAGTCTCGCAGTGGCAAAAGTCTGGTATCTTTAGCTGGGCAGCGTCGACACCTTGACGGTTTAAGACTCCCCCCCCAGTACAGCAGTTTCAAATTTTTTTTACCCTGAATGGAAGATGAAAGTACGTTTAGTTTTGTAACAGTGTTGTATTTTTGAACGGATAGCCCTGTTGTGGGGTTAGCTTATAGGCCGAGGGTTCTCGCGTGCGGGTTGCTGCAGTTGTAAACTGCATTTTAAATTTATCGAACTCAGCGTGTTCTTTTTGCTTTGTTCATTCTGTGGTATCGTTAATTTATTGCAGCATCTCTATCTTTATTTGCGATTCTTTGTTTTTCATAATACTGTAGTGCTTCGCTTGTACTTTGTTCTTTTACGTGCGCCTGTGGGGGGGGGCGAGGCCCAATGACAGCTACAGCCTGCCCCTTCATTCCTTCCTACCCCTGCATTCCTGTCCACATGTTCTCTAGGTGGTCGGAGTGCTGAATCAACTCAACTGATCTGTCGAAGATCTGCCTTAGTGTGTATGCGTTTGTTTCGCTTTGAACAACATGCGACCCAATTATGGAAAATACTCACAATCTGCGCAGGCGCCAGAGCATCTGACTCCTTTCTTTGTCGCCAAAAGCGATGTTAGGCTTTCGAGGCCGACGCGCAAATACGTAAACGCTGTCGCGAAAACCACAAGATTGTACAAAAAACAACATTATGCGCTGCAATAAAGCAAGGAAGGAAAAATCTAACCGGCGGAGTTTTTTATTTCGAACCTCACACCGAGGCAACAGAGTGACCAATCGGTCATCTTAGATCACAAAAACGCGGCAAGTGCAACTCCGATTGTGCCTCTCACATCGGTTCATGTGAAACTAGGGTTGCAGCCGGTATTTCACCGACCTGACCGGTAATTTACTGCTAATTTAGCAGAGGCCGGTGAAAGGCCGGTATTTTGAAAATCAGTGCCCGAAGTCGGTATTTTGAAAATAAATAATTTGCCGTAGCTTTGAATAGAACAATCGTCGAACTTCTCAAATTATAATGACTCTAGTAGTGAATCTTGTCAGGACAGTTCCTTCAGCGAAGTTTATTTGCTGCTGTTGACGCAATCCTTGGTGTGATTGTCACGTAACACACACACACCACACACGGAAATGTAATGAGCCAGCCAAAATACGGGCAAAATTAATTGTGGCTTAACAATACTCATTGTCTCTTTGTGCTCCCTGTGCCGCTTACGAATTACGACAAAGCTTAGATCTGGCACTGTTGAGAAAATGGCCGCTGTTTCGGTATTTTTACAAAACGCATCTGGCAACCCTATGTGAAACGCAAACTGGCAATATAATCATGGTCGTTTATGAACATCTGTTTTAGCTGAAGTTGAGAATTTACTCCTTCACGACGTCATGGTGACTCGCGTTATTCAAAAGTTACGCTTGTTTCGCGAAAATGCCATTTTTCAGCCGTCATTCCAAAACAATTCAACTTCATCTTCACGCGTGCCTCAAAACGCGCCCCGCATAGTGCCAATAGATGCTTGTTGCGCTATTCTTTGGCATTGCTTTGGCCGGTTACGAATAATGATAAAATATGTCTCGGGGAACATGAAAGAATGCCTATTTTGGGCTATACATGTAACAACCTCGAATAAAACTCTGAAAGAAATCGAGTAGTCGACCGAGTAGAAGTTACAAATCGTTCATGCCGCAAACGCCTACAAAATCCTGCTAATCTGCACTCAACCTTTGCATTGGTGGAATTTGTTGGTCAAGTAACTGGACTGAAAAAAAACATGAAACTAAAGTGAAAACATAAACTTCTAGTGGTGCGCACTTACCGTCCTGAGAAACCGCGTCGTGTTGTTCGCAAACTATAGCACCAAGCAACATAGCCAAGTTGTTGGTGGGTGCATGATTATGGATAAATTGCTTCGTCCAGCCAGCAGATTTCTTCACAACGATCTTGTGCAACAGCATGGCCGTACTGCAAATCTTCCGAATATACGTCGCTCTTCTGGCTTCATCGAAGTGCTCGTAGAGAAAGTCGAACGCGGTAGCAAAAGCAGACAGCGAGTGTCCGACTGGTACTTCGTCTTTTCCTCGGCTGGAGGCCACATACCAGTCCGGATAGGATGCCATGCGATCCATAAAAGTGAGCACCTGTTAATTGACGAGCAAACTGAAAAAAAGTTCACCGCATTCACTCGATTGTAAGCCGCCCTAGGTTGTGAGCCGCATTTAATGTTGGTAAAATGAACGCACAACAGTCCCCCCTTGAATATAAAGCACAGCGTGCCTCTACAATGAACTCGAAAACAATATAACAAACAGCCGACAAAACGGAACTCTCCATGCATTTATTTTAATGTCCACAGTTAAGATCGTTGTTGTCATAATCATCGTCGATAGCGCCATCAAGGTTACCGGTGCTTTCTACTGCAATCATCAAAATAAAACTGATGACTCCATTGTTTTACTTGCAGGACTGAGGCAGGCGCATCTTAACACCTCGTTCGGACATCTGCTGCCCTGACTTAAGTGACCGGCAGATTACTTAAGCCAAACATCTGTTGACGTAATCGATCCGCACGAGATAAGGCGAAAAGGAATTTGACCGATGAAGTGCGAGATAGAACATCGCTATGGTAAAGAAAAAATGTAAGTCGCCCTTGATCGCCGCACAGATGATTAAAAAATTTATAAATCTCTAAACCAGGCCTGCACAACTCAGAAAGCTCGAAGGGTCAAATTGATCAACATAAACTCGCCGCGGGCCGCAAAAGTCTATTTCGTGGTAGTGTGGAAGAAATTCTGAAAGGAGAAGTAATTATCCGAAGTCGGGTTTTGCAACATTTTCTGCAACTGAGTTCTCGCGGGCCTCAAGAAAAGATCTCGCGGGCCGCATGTGACCTGCGGGCCGTAAGAAAAGATCTCGCGGGCCGCATGTGACCCGCGGGCCGTATGTTGTGCAGGCCTGCTCTAAACAAACAACTTTAACCAAAAAAACGCGTCCCTCACCAGATCACGTGCTTTGACGTCGCGCGGATTCAGAACGCAGTACATTGCAAATGCGCAAAGGTTGTTTCCGTACACCTCATTCCAGTGACTCGAAAATTCTTCAGCCGACTGCGGCGGCAAGAAGTCGTTCGGCTTGTCTTTCAAGCAACCAGCGGCTTCGTTGAGGATCGCGGCTATTTTTGCGTGAGTGCTTTTCGCTTTTCGCTGTAGCGATCCGACGTCCTCCGGTCCGTAATAAAGCATGGGGTGTTTCGCCGAGTCGGGCGTCGAAAGCGCGCGGCACGCTGGAAGAGCAAACAAGCCGCAGACGACGATTACAAGCAGAAGGCAAGGACCCCCGTTTGGCTTTTTTGCGAACGGGGTATAAAAGAAAATGAGAGCAAGCGCGGGCCGAAGAAGGCATCCGAAATCGGTATGCATGTTTGTGAGAACGTCGCCGTTGCGCCGTGGTGCACTTGTCGCAGAAAAACGTCCTCGCGATCCCCACCCGCGTCGTGAAGTGCTTCACCATTTACCAGCAGCTTACGGCACGCGTGCAATACTCAACTGGTGCGCAAGATCACGCGCGAGATTAGTGACACGAGCAAGAGCCTCAGCGAGTTGATCCAACTTCAGTCGGAAACTTTCCCGCAGCGAGATCGAGTGGGTGGCGCTGGGAATCGATGCAGCGGCCGCTGACCGCGCTTTGGTTCACGCTGGCAGCGACGTTCTTCAGTGGGTCAGCTATACTGTAATTCCAGCGGTTGCGAGTGACATGCATTCACCACAGAAGCAAATGACTTTGCGTATCAAGAATGTGAGTGCAGTTGCTGTCGGATACGGCGGAACTGCTAGAGTCTGCTACCAAGCTGTAAAGCAGAAATAAACGAGTAAATACCTTTTGAATGGCAATTTTGAGTTAAAAGCAGAGCAGCTGGGTTTATTTGCGTTGGAAAAAGTTTGTTTTTCAATCATAAAAAGGCTTCTTAGAGACTAACGGAGGTAATCGCCACGGCGCCTCTGTCGCTTTACTAAGTACAAGATTTGAGCCAAAAAGTTTTTCAACTCAAGATACTGTATTCACACAGTAGTAAGGGAGTGACACTTTAGCCAAGCAGGTCGGAAACTAATGTCACCCAAAAAACGTTTCACAATGTTCTACGGCTTAATTTACATGGCACTGCTTGGGTACTGTGGCAACCTTTGTTTAGCTTGATCGCAATCCGACAATTTTAACCAGTGTTTCTGTTACTTTAATATTTAACTTGCATACTAAACCACCACTGCAGTGAGGTAAATATGCGTTGTACAGAAACACAAGACAAAAATAAAATGAAACCATTTTTTTAGAAATTTTAAATATTGCACAACTAGCAAAGCAATTTGCGATCAGATTCGGCTGAGTCACCCTTGTGGTGTCTTGATGCTGAAATGTGGATATGTGCAGTCAGAATCTAGGCAAAGTTACGTAAGCAGTGTGTGGCAGGCTGATTCCTCGAAGGCTTAACAGCCAAACCTGGAGGTTTCCATTTGCACAACTGATTTGTTTTCTTTAGTAGGCGCATAACAAACTTTTTAAACAGTTATATTTAGAACGCAAAACATATTATAACGATCGCATATCACAGCTACAACTCTTTTTCGGATTTATACTTTATTGAAAGAAAACACCTAAAGTAAGAAGTTCTCTTCAATAGAATTATTTTATCTTTTCATCTAAAGGCATAACTTCTGCAGACGCCACAATACTTATTAGTGATAATTAGGGCAACCAAAAGTCAATAAAGTCAATTTTTCCTTCCTTTTTTAAAGGTTCTGAAACGTACACAAACCAAATTTCACGTTCACACCATGAGGGAATCCCAAGTTACGAGGTCAAAAAGTCAGAATTAATCATTAGGTCAAAATGTATCGATGGGTCAAACTTTTCTTGCAGCACAGCATCTCAGCACAGTTTTTCTCTTTACCGATATTTTATTGAAACTGCAAAAACAGATATTGATATGCTTTTACAAGTTTAATTGCAATTCTGTAATAATAAGTTTGTTGCGATTTCTGACGTAATAATATTGTTTTGCCCACTACTGGACGATTGAATATTATGCAGGACAAGCGTGGTAATGCAAGAAACGTGGTCTTACAGTACTGGGTTTAAATGGTAAATGCTCAAGCATATAGTGTTTCAACTTTGTGACGTTCTCAGGTTTGACTCTACTGTAGTTATTAATATACTTATCAATAAATCATACCCAAAGTTAAACAATCAATTTTTTTTTATTTCGAACCATAGTGAGGATGAATGTATCCCTGGGTTAACTTCAACACCTATGGCTGAATTATTTTGCCAGTTGCAAACGCAGAAAATTTGTAGGTCAAAATAAAGTCAAAATGTGTAAATTATGAAGTCAAAATTTTCAGTTTTTAGGTCAAAAAATTGGCCGCCCTAATGATAATAAAACAGAGATGAACGTTTTGAAGCTTTCGTTCGGTGACGTCGATAAGACCTTAGTGAAGGCAGTAAGCTAAACCTAAATTTACGAAAGGACGCAAGCATTTTGGCCAATAAAATCTGATTTTGCCTAGAACAGAAATACTTACCCAGCGACGAAAAACTTGGCCAAACACAAAAGGTTTGCTACAAAGAACATTTTGCATATTATGAAACTTGATCAGCAATAGCAAACTACCTCAAAACTTGAAGTCGTTTTGACAAACTGACAAAAACGTTTTTAATTTGTTGTTTGCTTTTCTTGATAAAACCCGAACAAATAAAATGTCATCACGTATTTTTTGACTTTGTTAACCGTCTTTTCACGACCGCGTCAAGTTAACGCAAACAGCAAAACAAGTAACGCAGCACACTTTAGCTTCGTCACAGTGTAGCATCTATGGAAAACTTATCAACAATAGATTTGCTATTGCCCTTTATGTAGAAAACGTGGTTCTGTTGGTCCAGCGATGGCGTAAAACGTATGCGACGAGATCGTTTGTTAGCTCACCCCCAAGGATGGATTTCTAGATTATGCATCATGAAAAAAAAAGTTATAAGGCAGAAAACAATCATAAGCATAGCTGTGTGTTTCATCACCGTTTTATAGATCACTTTTGCTGATAGCCAAACAGAAACAGCATGGCAGAGCAAACCTGATATTACCGCAAGACAAAAAAACGAAAGGTTTCCTGCCGGACACGAAACAGCCATTGAGTTTAGTGCATGAATCAGAACTTCGCTATACCTTGCCTACTAAAGGGCTTTTATTCGTACAAACGAGAATCTTAATTTTGAAACGTTTGTTAGCAGTTGTCTGACTGAAACAAAATATCTTCTGCCTGTACTTGCATGCCGAATTTACCCAGCTGTCCACTTTGCTTCTCACTTTTCAAACTAACCTACTAAACTTTCAGCTCTGATACAGTAGCTGCCTTGTGGAAAAACGCCTTGACTCTTAGTGCGTTGTTTATTGACAAATATACAAAATACACCCATCACTTTAGGCAAGTGCTTGTTTACAAAATGTCACTGTTCAGCAGCTTAACAAATATCTAACGAAAACGTCAAATGGAAAACCTTCGTGGGCGCCTGAAACTGCTCTGCGCTTCATTCTGCTCCGTCCAGCACTCACACTCGCGAAACTTCGCGACCAACTATTGCCGGCAGGGCAATGTCACGCTTCACATCCACGCTTGCCCAGAAGTTGACGTCACTGCTGGTGACAAGCAAGTTCGCAAAAAACGCGCTCTCGTCAGCTTTCTTTTTTTCCTGCATTATCTTCTCTCAGAAGCAGAGATCTTGAGTCATGAGCATGCGGGAAAAAATTGGCGAACTTGGGCTGAAAATGTTTTTCAACGAACTGCTCAGTGCTTGTCAATTCATTTGTCATTTCCTCTCCGTATCGTTCATGATAAAGCGGCCTGGGCACGCATCTCCTCTGTGCTGTTAAGATTATTTACGTTTGTTTCTGCGCAGAGGCATAGGAGCACATTCTGTCGCACTCGCCTCTGGCCTTCACCGAAAATGATGCTCCGAATAGCAGGCTAAAACATGGTTAGATGCGCCGAATATACCTAATAGAAAATTTGGCAACCAAAGCTATTGTTGACAATGAAAAGCTTTGCATCAGCCTGTGTAGCTGCTATCAATAGCTCCTACTGATGCATACGAAATCCAACGTCTCATCAAAAACTTAAAACAAAATCTAGTTCTCCCAATAACATTCCATTCAAATTTTTGAAAATAGATAGTTGCATTGTGTCAGATTGATTGTCCAACTACTTCAACAAATGAATGACTATTGCTGAATTCCCAGACTCCTGGAAAATTGCCACATCACTCCAATTCCCAAAGATCATAGCCCAAGTTCCCCATCTGAATATAGACAATCTCTGTTCTTCCAGTATTGTCAAAGTTATTTAAAAAAGTTCTTTATCATAAAGTATACTCTTATTTGGCAGAAAACAATCTAATTGATGAAAGACAATACGACTTTAGAGAAAATCACTCAACGGAACTAGCCATTACAACTATTTATGATGAACTGCTCAGAAACTTTGATAATAATAAATTAAATACATGTTCCTTATTTCTAGACCTATCAAAAGCATTTGATTGCTGTGACCATGGAATTTTCCTTGACAAACTTTATCACTATGGTATAAGAGGTGTTCCTTATAAACACTTCTCAAATGTTTTGCATAATAGAATGCAGTGAACTAAATTAGAAGCATTTAAATTTTCATAAAAAAGGATATCTTGCGGAGTGCCCCAGGGCAGTGTTATTTCGCCTTTGCTTTTTCTTATCTACACAAAAGCTTCCTTTTTTCATACTACTTTATTTGCTGATGATATTAATCTTCGTATGTCAAACTCCTGTTTTAATGTTGTTCAGACAACTGTTAACCTTGAACTACGTAAAATTGACCACTGGCTAAGAGCCAACAAACTTTCTCTTAACTACAATAAGACTATTTTTATGGTACTAAATTCTCAAAAACACAATCCTACTTCATTTAAAGTTATTATAAATAACCACAGCATTTCCCCTGAAGATAAACTGAAGTATCTAGGTGTCCTTCTTGACAATAAGTTAAGCTGGAAACCTCATGTACAAAAGGTGAAAACTCAACTATCAAGAGCTTGTGGAATTCTATCCAAACTTAAACATTATACAAAACAGTCTGTACTGAAAGTTGTCTATAACTCATTAATCCATCCCTACCTTAATTGCTCAATCCTCAATTGGGGACGTGCTTCAAATACAACCATTCAGCCTCTCATTAAGCTCCAAAATAGAGCTATAAAAATAATAAAACCAACACGGAATCTCTATAAGAATCGTTCCAGCACTTAAACATCTTATGCCTTCCCAAACTTTATACTTTAACAGCAGGCAAATTCATGCACTCTTATCACAACAAACTGCTTCCAAACCATTTTGAGGAATATTTTATTCCAATCAGCTCAGTTCATTCTAACTCCACAAGACTAGTAACCTCTAGCAAACTATTCGCACCTAGAGTTAACTCTGCCGCAGGAAGATGTTCCCTTACCTTTGTTGGCCCATAAGTGTGGTCTTCAATACCAAACGATATTAAGTCTTCAACCACGGTTACTTTAAATCAGTGTTTCCCAATCTTTTTTGGCTAGCGCCCCTTTTCTGACAAACAAATTTCTATCGCCCCCTACCACGCCTAGCACACTTATCAACACAGTTTTTTCGTGCATTTCACTATATAACTTAATTTAGCAAAACGCTAAGTTTTTGTTTACAAATTACATGCATGCATATTTGTTGATCATACTGTTTTTTATGACATTTGGTCACTCAACGTTAGTAAGACAACAGAAATGTAATTATTAACTGGGTCTCCTATCGCCCCCAACCGCCCATTTCTGATTCACCGCCCTCAAAGGGGCGGTACCTCCCACTTTGGGAACCCCTGCTTTAAATGGAAACTGAAGAAACACCTCCTAAATGAAAAAGACACACAATTATGAACTTTTGCAACATTACACTTATCCAGAACAAAATTCTGTGAATTCAAGTATTTTGTAATTCTGCGTATTTTTCATGTATATTTACTTTTCGCATTTTTTCTTCCTTGTGCACATCCCATTCTTTTCGGCATGATAGCACACTCCATACTTTTTTCTGTTTTGCTTTGTTTTTTATTTTGTATCTGATTAATTAGTTTTTCTTACTTTTTCATTTTCATATTTTGTTTAAACATATTCTTAACCACACCAAATTCCTTCAATTAAATTTGATCCACTCATCTGTGTACATAGGCATGCGCTTTCATCTGTACATTTTCTTCACCATATTCTGTGTTTGGTTGTTTTCCTAACTGTAATTATTTCATTTCCAGGTATTGTTTTTCAACACTTTTCAAAAACTGAAAAACAGGGTTGGTTGACTAGATGACCGCCATAGTCCCTCCCCAATTCTATACGACTCAGCACCCCTCTTTGTTTACACGAGTGGTCTTCAACGTGGGCGAAATCGCCTCCTGGGGCGATTTTATGCATTGTGGGGGCGATTTTGTGATTTGCGAGATTTAGGGATTTTGGGGGCGATTTCAATTTCCTTGGGGGCAATTTCTGCAGGTTGAAACATACTAAAATTTTGAATTGATTTAAAAGAAAACAATATTTGTTACTTTGGAATCAAAATAATTGATGCACTTGCGACTCCGTGGTTCGCAACAAAGGTTGTAAAACATATCAGACTGGTCACGTAACAATCAAACTAACATCGTTCTGTCTAACGCTTCACTGCATCAACTGTCCAAAACCACTGAGATTGTCACTGGTTGGGAGTCAAGCATTGCGGTTCGCACAAAGATTATGAATGTGCACTGTGCAGGTATTGTGTTGAGTCTTATGTTCCAAATAAGATAAAAAGAGCAGAGAAACTGTTACACTGAGTAGTTTGTTAGGTTGGTTACCCGATCGTTGCATGACCAACGTCACAAAAAGGACATCAAGCAATAACATTTGCTAGCCTGCCTGTATACATCAGCACGCGGCGTTTGGGACGTTTCTCGTACAATATGCGTTAACTAGTTCTAGTATGCTGGTTTTGGTTGAAAGCAACCAATACTGATATAGCTATCGGAAAATACCCAATCGGTCAAAGTCCATTTTTCAAGAGGAAAATAATTCAGCTTTTGAAGAAAATAAAAATGGCCCAACAACCAGAACAGTGCTACCACTAAATTATGGCATCGATCAAGTCTAACCTAGCGAATTTTCGTCTTGAACTGTCACAAAATCAGTTCAACTTATAGCAAAATTGCCTTCAAAGAAGTCTTCATGGCCTTCGGTGAAGCATTGCCAAACCACTGTTTCGTAAGCAAAAAAATACGACAGTCCGTTGTCACGTGTTTTGTATTATGTGCTTAGTACCTTAAGTAAAACAATGTAGGCCTACTGAAGTGTATTCTGTTGTAAAAATACTGGAAATATGACTGTTGCGAGACGATTTTTAGCAGTAATAAATGGCATGTAAAATTAGTAACAGCTAGCCATAAATTGTAAAACGTGCTTATCGTGTTTTTCAGTCAGGTCGAGTGACACTTTACCGTGGATCTGTGTTTACCTGACTTATATCACGGAGTATAACAGAAAGTTGGCTAGGAAAGGAGTAACTTAGACCAGCGAGTAAGCCCAAACACCCCGTATTGGCTGAACGAAGGAGACCAAAAATATTTTTCGCCTCCTGTTGTTGAAGGCTTATTATAAAGTGACTCTGTTGTGGAGATCACGCCGAAAGTTACATTCCATAGAAAGTGACTAGGTGAAATACATTTTGCCAGCTAACTAGCATATGCGAATGCGATACCACCATCCAGAAAAGATTCATCGACATGCAAAGTGACGATGAACCCCGTGCTATATTTCTTACAAACGGATGATTCAAATTTTGAATGAAGTGCAGTGAGCGTTTTCCAGAACTTTGGGGAAAAGTGAAGTTATTATTACTGGCGTTTCCCACGACATATTTTACTGAGCAACGTTTTTGCCAAGCAGGCTTGCACATGCATAATAAATATTGCAATCGTCTTGACATGTACTAGACTGGTGGAAGCGCCATAAGACTTAAGCTGACCAACTTGCAAACTGCTTTGAAAAAGCTTGCAGATAAACACAATCGCAAGGTTCGCATTAGTTGGAACCAGCTGTTTTTTGGAAATTAATAATATTTATTCTACATATGCATTTGCATTCGTTTTGTTTTGTGCTAACTAGATTGGCCATTAATATTTCATTAGCACTGAAATTATTTTCGAAACAAAATAACATTTTCAGACAACGCCAAAATTATAGGTGGGGGGGCGATTTTCAAACAAAGTTCCCGTAGGGGATGATTGTAGAAAAAAGGTTGAAGACCACTGGTTTACACTGATCAGCTATTGCGCCATTGCATTTTCATTTGCTCTAATGTTCACTAATGGTTGGTTTACTTAGTGCAATGGCTTCTTGTAGTGCTTCTGCTTGTAGGCTGAGTCGTATGAAACAATAAACCATTGAACTAGAGATGGCACGGGCCAGCGCTTTTGCAGTCTGGCCGGCCCGGAGCTAACAAGAAACCGCCCGGCCCAGCCCGTTTATGCTAAACCACAACTTATTTTCTGTCCCGGACCGCCCCGTGGCCCGTAATATAAAGTAACCTCAAATGCAAAGTAACAAGTTTTCAGTTCATTGTTCTTTGGACACTAAACGCATGTAGTCTTAAGGTAGTGGCTATAGGTCCGCCAGTGGACCTTCACTTTTGAAAACTTATTCGTCCATCACCTGCAACATGACCCTAATGCATGACAAGAGTGCACTAGGCTGCACTACACTTGCTAGTAACATACTAAATCTCAGCCAGGGGTCACCAACATGGTGCCTGCGCGCACCAGGTCTCCGGTACAGACCACCTGGGTCACCCACGGGCCTGTTCTGATAATAGCATAAACACGATCAGTGTCTTCACACTGATAAATATCTTTAATTTTTATTATTAATGATAACATAATATGAAGAAAATTGTGCAAATTTTTATTTGAAAAGTCTGTGTATTAAACTGGTAGCCCTTCGCATGATTGTGTGCCAAGAAATATCTCCGAGTTTAAAAAAGTTTAGTGACCCCTGCCCAACCCTAACATAAACCTAACCCCTCATCCTAAACCAAGGGTTCATAAACTGAAACTGGGGTACATGTACCCCTAGGGGTACCTAGATTGTCCTATCTGGAAGGGTATATTTGAGGTTAGCAATAGAAGGGAGAATTTATGTTCACATATTAACCATTTCGAAATACTCGTATTTATACATAGGCCTACGTCAATGAATTTATTCAAAATCATTATATGCTTATATTAGTAAATACATTTTTGTTATTTTCCTCAGCCTTTTTTGCCAAATTTTAGAGGTACATGTTCATATCACGAAATGCTGAAAGGGTACATTGCCAGAGAAAGTTTGGGAATACTTGTCCTAAACACAAACCTCGACAACCGACTATAAATGAAGGTGTCTATTGCTTTGGTTAATTCATAACATGGTTCACGGATTTGCGCGGAAACAAGTGAAACGGAACGTCGGCATAATGGTAAAATGGAAAGAACAGCAGCAAAAAAGTTCGTTGTCAGATTTTGAAGCTTTGCAAAAAGCAAAAATCTTCGACGAGCAGACTGCAGCGGCCCGTAGCGGCCCGGAATGACGTCACCGCCAAAAAAATTGTTAGCGGACTGTTTCAAAACCTTTAGCGGACGGCCCGAAAACTGGACTGTTAGCGGCCCGTGCCACTTCTACATTGAACCATTATGTTTTGATAATCTTAGGTCTAGGTGTGCATTGCGGCGTGCGTGCTTGCCTTGCATTTGCACAACGTTTGTTTCCAATGACGACCTAACAAAAAATCAAGCAGGCAGAAAGTCTTGGTGTGATCTTCAGTAGGTTATTTCTCTACTGACATGTTTAGAAAATCGAGATAGGAGTTCAAGATCTGCCAAGTTTTCTCTGTTTGTGATTTAATGCTTTGCGAAATACCGTGTCTTTGACTACAGTGAGGACGCAGGGTCGTCGCCATCGGTGGGGGGCAGTGGTGCTCTGGTGCTCGCTCCCCCATTCGAAATCTGTGCCCTCTCATTTGATGTTTGTCCCCCGGTTGCTACATACACTCAATATTGTATTTAAAAAATGTGGCCCCTCTTGTGGCTTTTGGCCCCCCCTGCTGCAACATCCCGGCTATGGGCCTGTAGGACGTTTAGATTGTGTAGATTGTGTTCACTGCAGCACGTGGAAGGCCTACCTCAGCCAGCAGACTCCATACCTCGCTTGGAATTCGCCTGCATGACATTATTTCCTTGTATTACGTCGCGTTTAAAAGAAACTGCCAATTTGCTATCTCTCAGCCGTTGTGTGTCATAATCGCCATTGTGTATCGTAACTCCGTGGGGGAAGCAAAGTTTTAGTTACTGTTACTTGGGAAAGCTGGAAATGCGATGGTACGACTGATGTAAAAGGATCTGGGGTAAGGGACAAAATTTTTCCGCCTTCCTGGAGCATGCCGCACTTGCTTCAAAGCCACAGTAGTTATTGGGCTTCTACACTCCTGTATCGAATCATTAAGACAGGTTTATTTCTTAAATATAATATCAACAAAAAATCAAATGCACTGCGTAGTTTTCCTTTTTTGTTCTTTTCTGTAAAATCGGACAGTCTCTAACTGACTCTTTCAATATTTTGCTTGCAGTTCCAGGCCAAGCCATGTTAAAAGTTGGTTGCCTACGAAATCGTCAAATATTTGTGGTCGTAATGGTATGATATACCCACCGAAAATATCTGTTAACGTTTTTTCACTGTACGTTTTCAAAACTAAAATATTTTCAACAGGCAGTAACCGTAAAAATGGATGACCAACGTTTGAAGCCAATCTGCTGGTCAAACACGAACGTTGCTTTTATAACTGGTAATACAGTAGGTCCTGAAAAAGCCTAGCCGAAAGTCCTTCATTTTTGTTTCATGGTTCATACGGTGTCCAAAAAGTAGAACCCACAAATATTATTGAAACCAGTTTTTTTTAAGGAAAATGTTAGGTACCCCGTATGGAGCTGTAGGGACCGATTTTCTCTGATTCTAGGGACCCGATTTTCAATTCTAGGAACCCGAATCGGGTACCTAAAACAACTTAAAAAACCCTGAAAAACTTTTAATTTTAGTTTTCTTCTTTTTTTCAAGGTATACAAGTATAGTTTGTGCATAAAGTATTGGAATAATAGTCTTCCCCAGCATGTCTTGGTCAGCCAAGGCAAAGTCACTTTCCGTTGAGACCAATTTGGCAATTTCGCCAACAAATCATTCGCCGTAGCGAAAAAAAATTTTCGAGGAGCGTTTCGGTGACCACAGGTTCCATCAAAGCGCAGAATTTTTCACCGGATTCAGAGGTTCGGAAAGTTTCGGAATTACGCAAAATGTTAAATCTGAACGTGGGAGGGACACGCATAGTCTGGCCGGAGGGTGATTGCGAGGAGGACAGAAAGGAACGGTGATGCTGTGCGGGTGGAGCTGAACCCAACGAATTCGCTCCGACGACGCAGTTAAGAGTCAGGAATCTCTCGAGAGTGTTTTAAGGCGTATTCTTACATCACGTCTTCATTTGCGCACTTGCCAGATACAAATAAAGCAAGAACTTAAGGGGGCGGGAACGTGATGCAATCGAAGAAAATCCAGACTTCACGGATCATGTTTGCTTCTCTGACAAAGTGTATACTTTGCTGTCAGGACATGTAAGCAGCAAGATAATGTTTAGTGAGGTACAACTGCACTGGAGAATGTTTGACAGAGGCAGCTACATCCAACAAAGTGCACTACGTGGTTAGCAGTCTGCAAAAATAGCCGCATATTTGTTCGAATACGAAAATGAAAGACATCATATGGTGAATGCGGAGCGCTGTTTTGCAGTGCAGTGGTATGTTTGAAACATCACTGGCACGACAAAAAGGGATATGTCAAGATAATCAGTGATTCTAGGAATACGAGTCATCTCTACATCAAATGATTCCCTGGCCGGACCGAGAGAAAGACATCAAGACAGACTGATCAGCAGGAAGTGTTTCGTTAAGTGGCTACTCCCCATATTCCAGATTTGAACCTCGCAGGTTTTTATTTGTGGGGATATCTCAAGAACAATGTGCACCAAAACAACCTTAAACGAGTGGGGCACGGCCAGCAATGATGAAAGCAAAGTCAGAGAAATCCAGAGTGGAAAGCGTCTGCGTAGTTGTAAAATTTTCGCGACGTTAGCAAGTGCGTCACCGTGCGGCCCGTTGAAGCATATTTTTGAAGGAGCATGACTTTCATGCAAAGCGATAAGAATAACTGAAACTGTGGAGAATGATCGTACACAGACTGAAGTTTACGTCCAGCAAAAACCTCGAAAATTGCTCGTTCTGTGCATAATTTAATGAAATTGTCATAAGTTCTGTTTTTTTCGGGGGGATTACACTTACAGCTACTCATCAGAGAATTCACGCAGTTCAAGCACTTAATGTCAATCCACAGCCATAGCCTGTATTCAACTCTCTAGCGCAGTCTTGAAGCTCAAATCGAGTTTCACAAAAAATAGCTAGAACTTTTAGTCGGCCCACTGCAACTTGGTTAAGTACTGTTTCCAATGTTTTCACAATCAGGTACCTTTTCGTCTTTGACAGACCTCGAGGAAGTTGTTCAAAGCTTTTCCTGGAAAATGTTTCATTTCATTCGGTCCAGATAGGAAGTACAAACTTCTGCTTTTGTTTTCGCAGTCTAGATATAGAATAATACATTTTTTTAATCCGTGCAGTATGTCAAATATTTAAATACTGTTGTCAGCAGTGGCGTAACGAATCGCCCCCGTCAAGCTAAATGCAAAGACCGGGTCCCCACGTTCACGTAGCTTTAGCTTACAGTATATTTCGGTTTTAGTATTCGTTTGGTTTTCAGTAGGTTGTTGTTATTTTGCGTTTTTTCGGAGCTTTTTTCCGGTGATTTAGTCTTGCCATTCATATTCGGATTCACCATCACTTCTCAGGGTTTTTTTTCTGAGTGTTGGCGATTGGGCCCCATACAGCGTCCTGTGGGCCCCATACAGCGTCCTGTGGGCATCATTCAGCCGAGCCTTCCCCTCAGGCGCAAACACGTAGTTGCGCCACTGGTTGCCAGTCAGAGCGAAAACCAATTTTGGAAATCGAAAATCAAGCAAAGAACTACTGGAAAAAAAACTATGCAGTTGACTCATCTTTTTGCGCTAGAAGTGGATATATTACTTCATCAAAGACTGACTTTTCTGCAAAATAACCCCATCAATTTTTATCAGCACGGAAAGAGTTTAACAACAATTTGCTATCTGATGCAACAGAAAAAGGCATCTGATTTTAAGACAATGCCTGATTTCTTCAAAAGCGTGTAAAATAAAGCATCTATTTTGTCAAATTTTTGACTTACTTGATCTGATTGCAGCTTATACGAACTGCACGTTGAAATAAAACCATGAAAAGGTTCTGTGTTCTGTGTTCTGTAAGTATCTTTTCAGTTAACTGGGCAATTTCTTAATTTAACTGGCACATCTAGAACTAGAGTAATTGATGTTTTCTGTTTACAGTGACGTGTTTTGATATTCAGTGGTAGACATGGGGATGGAGAGATTACAGCACAAATGTAATCGATTGCGATTACTTTCCACCTGCTCGATTACGATTACGAATATACAGAATCACAATGTAATCGAATACGATTATTCGACAAACCAGTGGCGTAACTAGGGGTTTGAGCTAGAGGGGAAACGTAGCTGAAAGAGGCACACTGACCTCTGTAGGTGACCTACTAGTCAACACTCGGAAAAAAACAGAGAATTAATGGTGAATCCGGGTGTGGATGACTATACTAGAACGACAAATCAAAGGAAAATACTCCGAAAAACGCAAAAAGACGACAACTTCCTGAAAACCAATTAAAAGAGTATTAAAACCGAAATATAAGCTAAGTGGGGGCCTGGCTTTTACATTTAGCTGGCCAGGGGTCACATCGTCCCTCTTCCTTCCCGTCAGTTACTCCACTGCAACAAACACCTTAAATATTAATTAAATAAAAATGATCAGTATTTAAAATCTTTGTTACAATTGATAAACATCAACGCTTCAAATATTTTATCAGTCAAACGACATCAATCAGGCTTGAACATTCGTGCAGCAACGCTGAAAATTTGTTTGTTAATAATTTCAAAATTGTTCACTATTTCTTCTAACTGCGGGTTACAATCGTCTGCAAGACAAGCCAGCATAGCATTGTGCAACTTTTAATTTGAAATGAAATGGACAGTGACGCCAGTATAGCTGCGCATCTGTCTATTGGACCCAAAGTCAATGGTCAGCATAACCTTACTGGTTTCGTTGAGTTTCTTTTACCAGTATCTGGTGGATCACAGTTGACATGTTAACTATTAGTGATTTGGAAAAGTACTTTCGACTTGGATTAAAGTACCTTATTCCTCTGATGAAAAGTTAATTCACTGTACATAAATTACTGTACTAATTATATACATAGCCTACTCCAGCATTTACATTCATAAGCTCACTCTGAGCATATATGAATAAAAACAACACATCTCCTCGTAATGTCCCGCTATTCTGTTGGCGAAGTGTAAACCCATTTGTAAGTAAAGCTCATCTTTTTGTTGCTACGTCTCACTAGACTCACTACGTTACTTCTGGCGGCCTACAGGAAGAGTAGTCAGAACAAACCGAGAATTCGCTACAAACGCTTGTGTTTGCCTCTGCACTAACTGTATTTAACACACACAGATGGGCAAATAGCCTCCCCTGAAACAACCATAACAAACGATGATAATGGAGAAAATTCAGCCACCACAACTGCGGTTCGAACTCACAGTGATGTAGAGTGAAGATTTCCATGTTTAATCGCGAAAGTAATCGTCAATTATGGTTAAATTGGTAATGTAATCGATTACGATTAAATTTCATTTTTGGTCAGTTCAATCGATTATGATTAAACAACAAACCGTAATCGATTGTAATCGATCACGATTACCCCATGTCTGTTCAGAGGTTGGAAATAGATATTTAGTTCTGCTTATAAATTAGGGACCCCAAAATTCTTTTTTTCATGAATCTTTTAGTTATAAAACGTCAGCAAAAGGACAAAAGATCATCCATACGCATGTTGGAATCATAAGCAAAAATGGTCGTAAGAAGCAATGACAGTCAGATGCCTAAACTCTGTATAGAGAATTTGAAATAGCATGGAAAGATACTGGGAATAAAAGAAAGTTTGGCTGACATATAGCGTAGGGATTGCAAGTATAAAGAACTTGATATACAGCGTACGATTCCGAAGTTATGCCTAACACCAACTGAGGAGCCAATCTAGTTGCTGAAGAAATGCGGGTCAGCATTTCTACTAAACGTCCCGACGTCTTGAGGTGGCCAAGTCGAATCTTGACAGAATAAAACCTCCCTCACCATTTGTTCTTCAATCACTGTCCAGAGGCACTCGAATCATGATTGCTTTTCTTTATCATATTCATATATAGAACAAACTCACCAACGCACATGAATTTGAAGCCAGAACAACGGAGCTTAGAACGGTTCAGTATACATACACGTCAAACAACATAGATAAGCAGTCTGATGCTCAACCAGAAACAGCAACCAATTAAAGTAAACAAGTTAGCAGATTATCTGTCAACTGTTAACCGGTTCACGAACACGTGCATTACACCGACTCACAAATTGAAAATGCCTAAAACCGCTCATTAGAAATCTGCGAAACCAGGGCCGCAACCAATTCACATTTTCGTGGGGAGGGCAAAATGATAAATTATTGTGGGCAAATTGGCATCTTTCCTAACAACTAAACATGTTTTTCAAAATCTCGGTGGGGGCAATTGCCCGGTTACGCCCGATTTGGTTGCGGGCCTGTGCGAAACGCTGAAGGGTATATGTATCCACACAGCCTTGGCAACTATTGGAGGAGGTGGCCGCCACTCCACCTATATGTTGCCCAAATATGCCCAAACTTGCCCGAAAAACTTTATGCGCAAACGTTCTTCTACAAAGTTTCTGCAGCTGTTGGTACAGTATATTTTCCTCTGCCATGTTGCCACGGACTTGAAAATAGAAAAGTTGGTAGTCGAAATTGGTTCTTAACGCAACTGAAAGTACGCTAGGCTGTGGAAGGACATTGTAAGAACAAAACAATGGCTCAGTAGCCTGCTCTTGAGCAACTGCTTCATTGGTTTGAGCTTTGGCGTTCAATTTCAACTGTTGCTGTCAGCAAGGAACCTCACACCTAGCTGAGTTAGGTCTAAAGCTGCTTCCTGTTCTGAAGACATATGTGATATATGTGACATGTATCATTTCAATCATAGGTGTAGGAGTAGGGCCATTTTTGGGGTGTGACGGATATATCTGACCGAATTTCCCCAAACTTTCCCGAAGTATTTTTGTGCGACTTTTTTCTCCCAAAACGATCATGAAGACTGTTTGTTGGTATGACCTCCAAAAATTAAAAAAAGAACTTCATGTGATTTTGTGTTTTTCTACAAACGTTTGGCGCCATTTTCGCCCAGCTTTTCATGGATTTTGCCCGGATTTTCAAAGCTTTTGGGGGTGCGTTTGCACCTCCACCTCCTACACCACTGTAAAAAACTATATGTCTTCCAGCGACGTAGTCAGCCCAAAATTTGGGGGGGGGCAAAATTTTTAATTTTTGGCGAATAACACTATCTTGTTTGGAAAAACGCTTCTAAAAGCACAAAATGACTATATGTTCTGAAAATTTGGGGGGGCATGGCCCCTTTGGCCCCCCCCTGGCTACGCCTATGATGTCTTCTGTTAGCTTTTGAGGAATTGGCCGACTGAACTTTGTTTTCATCTTTTTGAAATGATTCAAACTCAAAGCACGTATCTATATTTAAGTAACTTCTCTCCACAGTGGGTATAAACAAGGAATCGCTCTGCAAATTTTTGATAGGAAATCGATTTCACGCAAAATTACGCATCCTCATTCCTGAAACTTTTCAAATAGAAGATTCCATTAGAAGGTTCCCATTAAAAGATTTGCCGATCGATTCCTTGCTTTCGCCCATTGCCGAAAGCACTTACGAATGTATCATATCACTGTATTAACATTCTGAATATGCCGTTAGTCTAACAACATTGTCTATTTAACTGCATATACTGTATATGCAACAAACAGTATGGAAAAATGTGTTCATCCAAACACTGTATAGTTAAAATTAGAAACAATAGCTTTTCTGTACTTGCCTGCCAGGCACAGCCAAATTTTAAGATTTGATGGGGCAGAATACATTTTTAGGGGGGAAGATGTTGTTTTTGTGATATGTTCTAAAATAAATTTTTCTGGGCACAGCAAAATTTTTGGGGGCAAAAAAATAATTTGGAGGGCACTGCCTCTGAATGTTCCCACCGTGGCTACCAGCCTGTTGCTTGGCACGGACTCTACTAATAGGAAGTAGGTCCCCTGCAGCATAATCAGTTACCTCAGTGTGCAATTAGTAAAGCACATAAATCAGGGCCTCAAATACATGGCCCGCGAGAGCATTTTGTGCGGCCTGCGATGCTCTTTGGGATTGCGAATTTTCAATTAATTACCATTTGAGATACTTAGTTTATTCACCGGTGTTTGAAAGTGCTCAGGCTTGCGAGTGAACAAGTTCCTTTTAAACAAACGTAGAAACGGTTAGAAATGATTTGTCTATAACCCACGATATCTTTCGCAGGATATAAGATGTAAAATATGTTTCTAGTAAGGTTCCGGTACCGCCATTGTTGCGTCAGCGTCATAATGCAGCCCTTGGGTTGCTTTATAAGTCCTCATTTGGCGCAGGGATCAATTTGAGCTTGAGACCCCTCACATAAATGAATTGCCCTTTTCAATAAACTTGAAGTGAATCAGTTAATCATCAGCTCTCACAAACTGAAACACGAAATCACCTGAAACAGTTTGATTATATATATATTTAATGCGTTTTGTGTGATATAAACTTTTATTTATACACTCAATAACAAAGAATAACGATTTCATTCACATTGTTAAAATTTTGAAACTTATTTGTCCAAATTTTGTGAGATTTAGCCCAAATGTTTGACAAATAAAAACTTTTCCGGGCGCGCTTCCACTCCCAGCACTTACACCACTGATCACAACAGTACTCGAATAATACTATTATGACACAAAAATGGTTAGTCATAGCGCATTACAGAGCATGTGTGCAATGAAAAACACTGACAACACAGGGAGATGCCAAGCACTGAAACAGCGCACCCGATATGTATTCACTCATCATCACACAGGAATCCGGCAGTGGGAAGAACATAAAGACATTCTGACATCACGTTCTGAAGTAAACGGATAAAAATGTCTGATGGGGTGCTGAGCGGCACACAAACGCATGTAAATTTTTTAGATCAAGGTTAAAGACGTTTTCGCGTGATATTTAGCTTGAAGCTAACAACTGTTAATGCAAAGCAACACTTGACGGTTGTTTTCTTACAGTACTATTCATATGTTCACTATATTCATGTTTGGGTTGCACGCATCGTTGACAGAAACCGTGATACGCTACAGAGCACACGGAAAGGTTTGGTCTCTACGCACAGACAATACCGAATAAGAACAAACACTTTGGTTTCTACGCACAGACAATACCGAATAAGAACAAACACTTTGGTTTCTACGCACAGACAATACCGAATAAGAACAAACACTTTGGTTTCTACGCACAGACAATACCGAGTAAGAACAAACACTTTGGTTTCTACGCACAGACAATACCGAATAAGAACAAACACTTTGGTTTCTACGCACAGACAATACCGACTAAGAACAAACACCGAAACAACGCACCAGCAACTACTACAATTGCAACTACTACACCAGCAACTACTACAATTGCTCACCGTCGTACAGGAGCGTTAAATGGTGTAGAAAATACGAAGATTTGTGAAAAGCATCAGACCTTTGAAGTGATCGAATAAAAACTTAGATGAAGATTCACATCGTTTCATACAGTATGTTTCTAAACACGGCATCAAAGGTCATGACATAGTGGTAACCTGTAGTGTGGGCGAACCCTTACGTTTCTGGGTATGTAACGCATGTATTCAGTAGGCGTAATTGATTTAGGCAACTGTTACGCGCTTCATACTAGTTTGTGTGTATTCGCTTCCCGACCGGCACGCATCCACTGGCATGCAATAAGGACGGAATAGTGTTTTTTACCGGAGTTGAACACTGACCAAAGTGCCTGTAAGCTTTTTTGCTGCGCTGCGCAACACAGCGATTTCACTTGTTTCTGGATGTCATTGTCAACCGTCAGTTATGTATTTAATAATACACCAAGATATTTTACTTGGTCAGAACACTGAACGCGTACGCCATTTAGAAAAACATTAGATGGAGCAGATTTTTCGTTCATACTTTTTTGGACAAAAAGATGCACCAATTGTTTTGTTGGAATTAAAGACGATTTCTTATTCTGCAGGATAATCATCACATTTTGAAAAATATTTAGAAAAACATTAGATGGAGCAGGTTGTTCAACTTCTTGGGACGAAAGATGCATCAATTATTTTGTTGGAATCAAAAACGATTTCGTATTTAGCAGGATAATTACCACAAATATTCAAAAGGGATTGAATTCCACTAATGCTACGGCCAAAGCACATATATCATTAGCAAACACCTCAAGTCACTTCACAAAAAGCTAACCTCGCGCGTTGCACTCTTGAGGCGGCTTGCTGGCTCGGGCTGAGTTGCTGAGGCAAAAACGTTGCGAACATGGGAGTAGGAAGGAGTTTTTCCAGGCAGGAGCAATAGCGTAAATTTCCAGTGTTAGTCAAAAAGGATTTTTCGAGAGGGCCCAAAAGTGGTGAAATTTGAATTTACCCACTCTAAGCTAAGATAACAACCTTTTCTTTCTAAACATTTTATAGGGAAATGGCATATTTCAAAGTCCAGGGAAGCCAAGCCTCCCTGCATCCCTTTCGACGGCCATGGTTGCGAACACCCATCTTAGCCCTAGCCCATTCAGCAGCGGAATACTGCGCTCCTGCCTGGCGTTGCAGTGCTCACACCCCGCATCATTGATCCTGTCATGAACGACGCCTTGCGAACTGTGACTGGATGCCTGCGTCCATACACCAGCGAACAATCTTCCTATCCTCGCAGGCATCCAACCTGCTGAGCTTCGTCGCAATGGAGCCACACTCCCTCTAGCACGCCGTGCCGTGGAGCCTGGACAGCTGCTCCACTCAGCGCTCACCTGTTCACCTGGCGGGAATGCAAGGCATCTCAAATCAACACACCCATTTGTACCCGTCGCACAAGAACGCATCAGTTCATCTGACGACAACAACAGATGTGCGACGCTTTGGACAGATCACCGATGCAGTGCGGAATGGTTGGAGTGCACTACGAGACTTCGCACTTTCATCCCCGACATCGGCATCCACCCTCCTGGAATGGCCCTGTCGAAAACAGCGTCGGTCCGGCTTAACCGCCTCCGCACTGGTATCGGATATTTCCGCTCCTGCTGACACAATTGGAGTAGGTAGGCTATGGCTTCTTCTGCGGCTTGTGAGTGTGGCGCAGAGGAACAGACCGTTGACCATGTTGTCCTTCAATGTTCAATCGATCGACCTCCACACAGAGTGCACGGTCTGGCGGTACTGGATGAGGAGACAATCGCATGGCTGCTCAACACCTGCCCCAAATCTAGTGCGGCCTAGCCGTGGATAAGAACTTCTTCATTGCTCAAACAATGAAGAAGAAGCAAACATTAGATAACTCATAACCATATTTCCTAGAGTGCAACCCACTCTGGCTGAGCCTAGCTGGATTGAAAGTTCATCAAGGTAAACAGCGAACAAATATGGACTCAGAACTTCTCCTGCATAGTAACACCTTTGAATGTGTTACTCGATCGGGCATGGTTTAAAAAACATTTTAACTTTCTGGAACAAAATTCTTGTCTACAACAGTTTGTAGCTATTTGTATATTGCCTATGAGATCCTATGAAGGGGCGGTCCAGCTGGCACTTTTTTCCGGGGCCAGAGAGCTAAAAGGCCCGGTTGAACTTGAATATCCTGCTGTTTGTTGTAAATAGAATGTGAGGGCAACGAGTTGATTTGTGATAAGGTTGTCATCAGCGTCGTAATTAGCATTACAGGCAGGCACATTAAACGATTTAGAAAACTCTTAAACCTTCCCAGTGGTTCACGAGTAATACATATCAAGTTTTGTTTTCACACAAGGATATGGAACCAAATTTCCAGCACAAAATCCACAACACACTAAGCTTCTTCTGGACCTTTGCTATTGTTTGCCATTTCTGCGACACAATAGACTCAGTCAGGGGGTAATGCTTGTACGAAACTTATAGGTCTCTGAGATGAAACTTGAATAAAATGCTCTTACAAGCAAGCGTGAATACTTTTAAGAAGGTTTTCACTGAGGTTGTTGAAATTCTAAAAGCAATTTCATACGAAGCAGCATATCACTGCATCAAGGGGCAAAACGTTTGGAAGAAGGAATACACAGCCATGTGTAAATTTTTCTTTTATTGAAAAATGACAAACAATTTCAGCCAGTCAGTCACTCGGTGAGACTTTTGTGCTTGATTTCCACGCACAAGATCTGAGATTCTGGGAATAGTGGATGAAAGAGATGCTCTCATGTCATCCTTGGGAATCAGTCGAGATCGATGATTTGTTTTAGGTTCGTCATTGAGGAGAACCCTGCCCAGGGACGCCGGAACGTCGGTAGGGCAGGGGGGCGGCAGTAAAAAACTTGAGGGCAATGGAAACTAATGAAAAAAAAATCGTTACCAATTATGCATGCCATTGTTTAACAATAATGTTGACCTCAAAAATAACAAAAGAAACTATGGAAAATGTATTTCAATTCGATCGTGATAAACCATAAATTTACCTATGATTATGTTATGACGAAGATACCTTTATCCCCGTTGTCTCTCTTTTGAAAGGTTAGGGGGGCAATGCCACCGCTCTCCGGCGTCCCTGCTTACCATTATCAGCAGTCATTGTCTCGCTGCATCACCTGCCAAGATGTTTGCGTCTAACAGTCATATGCGTCAAACCGCCTAATATCGTAACTTTAATTGAACATTAGAATATTTGTTGCCATGTTATTGTTACACAATAAAGACCAACAGTAAAACATTCCGCTCGCAAGTTTGGCAACTAGCTGCCCCCTGCGGACAAAGGAGCGGCCATGAGTGAACTGCAAGCTCGCCACTGCATGACACCAGAACAGTGAACCTGGCTCTTGTGCAAAGGGCCTACGAGAGGGGGTACAAGAGGTACATCGAACCCGGGAGGTACTGGGGCCAGAGAGGATGAAAGCACTCACGCAAAGTTTTTCTGTAATCCAGCCCAAAATTGATGGTCACTTTCTTCGACAGCAGGGCTGATAGTCACATTTGAAAATCTTAGCATGGTAGCTGGTTTATCCTCGCAGAGGTCTCGCGTTGCGCAATGTGAGTTGTCGTACCAGCTAATATATTTTCATTGCAAGAAATAATTCACTTATCGGAATTGAGCTGCGGACGTCAAGTTTTCTAGCAAATTTTGGTTCTTAGTCTCAATTTCCAGGGAGGAGAAAATGCCCTTTTCGACCACCATGCGGACGCCCATGGTTTTGACGTACCACGTGTTCAAAACTGTTTGCTGGAGTTCAGTGCAAAAGCACACCCATAATAGTCATTCGTTTCGCATTTACATGTTCAGTAACAATGTTGACATGTGACAGAAATTATGGAAAACCAATCTGAATTTTATGTGTGCACGAATAGCAGCAGTAAATTTGTTTGAAGTCGATCTTGATAAATCATGAAATTTTGCTATGCACTGAAGATGATAACAGTTGTTATCGAAACGTTTGCAAGATGTCAGTTGAATCATGAAATTGCTTATTATACTGTTATCTAAGGGCACCTATGCCCCCGTTGTCCCCCCTTTCAAAGGGCAGGGGGGCAATTCCCCGTAATGCACCCCCTTCCAGCGTCCCTGACCCTGCCCCACGCACATAAGTATTTTGAAAAGGTAATATTCTGAAAAATAACTTCAAATTCGAGCTTTGACAGCGTTGGAAGTTCTTCGCCCAATCCACACCAAAATTAAAAAAGCCACAGTTGCACAATATTAATTTGGAATAAAGCATTATTCAACATTGGTGATGAATTAATTTGTCTTTATAAAGCACTTTGAAATGACGAGCCTGTGCCCTGATAAAATTTAAACATTCAGTTACATGTTTCAAAACCATTTAAAAATATTCTGGAGGGGCTTTAGTCGCCAGTGCATGCCGATAAAGAACATAAGGGGTAAAAATGATGTGCAATGCTCGTTTATTTTACCAGAGTTGTAAAACCTGACTTCACTGAGCACAGAAACCATCTGTGCATAGCGAGCCAAAGTGATGGCACGAGTTTATTTTGGTCAAAGAAATTATTCATTTTTTCCTGATCATCAGCCACTTCGCTTGTCGTCTCTGGACTTCGCACATCAAGAACTCAATCTTTCAACTCAGCTGCATGTAAACGCAACTGCATATATTAGCAGTAAACCAAGAAATGCGTGCAGTTCGAGACGTCAGTTGACTCATCTAGCTGAAGGGTGACTATTGCCTTATTACTCTGAATTTCATCTGCTACGTGATTTAAATATCACAAGACATAACACTTATACGACAACGTACCGTATGGTTTGATAAATCAAATTTCTTAAGTTTCTTCTTTCGTTCTCGTTTCGATTGTGTCAATAGTGTACGGTTTGATAAATCACTCTCCAATTGTATGCGGTTGCTTTTCTTTTGCTATTGCAAAAACAACGCACCTGGATGCTTCAAATCTTAAACGTGTCTTCAGAAACGAACCCTGATTTAGCCAGATTTCCTACAGCACGAAATTGAGCGCAATTGGTCTGGAAAGACATGTGGTTGTCATGTACCTGTGTGGGATGGAATGAAGCGAGCTTACAAAATTGACGGCTTCATCGAACCATTATCAGGCACTTTGGAGAAAAAGATACACTTAGGTTTTGAACATCATTATTTGTTATGATGAAGTCGACACAAAATCCATGTACGATTTGAAATAAGTTTTCTTTTTCGACGTAATAACTGAGAATGTTGAAACCTACAATTCTTATTTCATGAATAACTCATTCACTAAGAAGACTAAAAAAGGTCGTCCTTTGTCCGAACTATAGCATGCTGTCAAAAGCAAGAGAAAATTGGTGCTAGAATCTGACCATTGTGAAGACAGTAAAATTGATTACACAAGAAAGGATTTTTTAAATCTAGAAGCACTACAATCTCCTTTCACGTACAAACTCCAAAGGAGGTCGTGAATAGAAACAGTGTTGCTCACATGAAATGCTCACACGAATCTGGTAGCGTTTACATGTGTAAAGATGAATTGTTTGTTTCAATCCAATATTTTGAAGTAAATTGAAGGAAAACGTTCGTAAACGGTTTTACTAATGAAAGGTCAAAAATTTATGATTCAGTAAATTTACCCCCTAGAAAGATGAAATTTACCCATGGGAGTAAATTTACCCTAGGTTAAAAATCACTGGTCTATTCCTTCAAAAAACTTAAGTATATGACTCAATCCAGGCGGGTCGCACGGAAACTCTTGGAAGGGCGCAGTTAACTTTGGCTGGCCTGGATGCTTTATGCTGTTATCACTTGTCAGTGAATACCCTAAAACATGATTAAAAACGTTGTGCACAAACTTACTTAATCTACAGTGTCTATAGGGAGTGGAAAAGCGTCTTTGGAATGTTTCTTATCTAGAAAATGTCTGTGCAGCAAAAGGTACAAAGTGTGCTGAAAGTTAAGCTCTACCATTTAGGTTGTGTTTAATGTGGTCTCATGTTTTTAAACGCATAGCCCGTCAATAAGTTCAAAATATGATGTATTAACACAGCAGTTTTTTTCGTATTAGCAGCAAGGGAAACGTTTTTGATTTTGGGCACACAGCAACTCTTAAACAAGAACTTTATCCAGATTTATGTCTTATCACCATGATACTTTTGCTCTAGCTAGTTTAAGTGCAAAAGAAAATCAACATAATTGACAAAAACATGTCTAAAACTTGTCTTTCAATATTTTTAACTTGCTCATCATCAACTAGGTTTGCTGTTGCCAAGATTGAAATCTCAAAATCTCACAACTACGTTAAACTAACTTGCACCAATACCAGTTAATCGGTTCATGGCTTTCCATCCAACGTTTAATTAGATGGTTTCCTCGTTTGATTTTGTCTCCCAGGTGTACCTGCGTATCTACATTTTCTTCTACACTTCAAGACGAACGCTTGTTGCTTTTGTTTTTTCTCTTAAATGCAACGGGAAGCAGCGAAGGTAATTGAAACAGCGACAGAAAGCGTTTTATGCAACAGCTGATCAATGTACAGTAGCATGTATTTGGAGAAAATGGATCGGATTTGGTTAATTCAACTAACGACTTCGATTTTTGTTTATGTGCTGCAGGATTCCGCTTTTCATAGCACACCTTCTCTCGTCACTACTTTTAGCGTGACGTTCATGGAAACCTGATCTGGCAGCCCGTAGCTGTGCTGCTTGACTTGACATTTCAATGAAAAGGAAGCGTTGCGTATGGCGAAAAGGTAATTGCTGTTGAATCTTCTTCGTTTTCAACTGTTCATGAATCAGTTTATTTCGCCTACCTATCCTTCAGGATCCGATAACAAGATATCCAACATCCTGATATATGTGGCAGCCTGCTTCAGAATTTCAAGTGTTGCTGGTGGGTATTTGCTGAACATATGAAATGGAATGTGACTACGCAGGTCCTGCAAAGCTTTTTTGATTTCATGGCGATTGCGCTTGTCTCTTTCCACGGGATTAAGCCAAAGTCCCTGCGGAGCACCACGGCCAGTGTGGCACAGACTTTGACAAGGATGCACATTGGTGCACGAGCCGTTCTGCGCCTCTTGCGCGCTCGACGTACTGCTTAAGTCAGGTGGATGAAGTACTCTAGGTGGAGTTGCAAGAAAGGCAGTTTTCAACCACCTGCAGAAAACCTCAGAGTTTGCTCTGACGACATAAAAGGCATTTTCAAGTTCACGGTTGATTGATTTTCTTTCGGCCAGTTCGTAGCTGCAAGAATTGTCATCATACTTGAAAGCATATGCAGTTTCTGCAGCTTCACTGGCTTGTTGAAACCACGCAGTGTCGCTGCTAACTGGTGTTTCCGACAGCGGCCCTACCTTTGTTTGTTTGAGCAAAACAACTGACGGCTTTTTTCGAAACGCTGGGCTGGCGTTGGCGCTTCGTCTGACGTTGTCTGAGCAGCTTTCTTCCTCTCCCGGTAAGTCACGTGATCGCGAGCTGGTGCTAAAATCGTTGACCTGTAACGGAATGCCACCCTTTTAACTCTGCCTTGTACGGATTTAAATGACATGCTTGTGAAAAGCAAAAGCTTGCTGTGGTTTTGCTTCATTTTTATCGATTCATATCATAAGATTTGCTAAGTGTACTTTTGTTGAGCTTCACAGTTGCGCTACGTTGTATCCCTTTGTCGCCAGGGCTGATTCTGATGCTCCCACTAAGTTTAACAGGAGACATCAGCATGCATTGATGCATGGAAAGTATGCCCGGTCATTGCTCAACTATGCATCGAATAGCTTAGCTTTATTAGCACGATTCAGTCTGGATGGAAGAGTCGCCTTACTGCATTCTTTCAAACCTCACCACCATTGACTTCATCGCTTATCGATATCGGCTTCGGTGCAAATTTGAGAGACAAAACTTCGCAACTTGCGAGGAAAAATTTTTATTTAAAATTTTTTATTTAAATTTTTATTTAAAATTTTTATTTATCTGGCGCGGCCTGACAAATATTTAGTACAGATAATTTAACACAAGGAACTGAAGATTTTACTGATCACTCAGGAAATTAAGGATTATTAAAACATCTTTAAAATCGCAAAACCTTTGAAAGAAAGCAAGTTGTTGCAGAAAAATATTTTTCATTCTGGAAAGTGACTACTAAAGGACGTTTGAAATTAAAAAAGAAAGAGGATATACAAGTGTTCCATATTCCTTTATTGTTTTGATGCCCACTTTTTTGCCGAGTTTTCTTGCCCGTATTTGTTACTTGATACTAATCTAGATTGTTTAAACAATAAAAAAACAAAAATGTGTTCTCGTTGCTCTCAGTAATGAAGGGAATTAAATTCGGAGACAGAATAGGCAATACTGACTTTCATGACATAACACTATTGTTGTTTACAAGCAAAGTGACAAAAAATAATTGACAAACTACCCGGAATTTGTAAGAAGATTGTTTGTATAGCTGTTATTTTTATCTGAAAACGTTCCACCTGCAAACGGATTATCTCACAAGAATCCGTGAGCGCTACTTAGAGTTTTTCTCAGCCTGAAGCTCACGTTGGCGAGAAGTTAAAGATCGACTGCAATTGATTTTGAAAACCTTGCTTGCGAAACAGTTTTTGCGTTCAAAGCAAAAATGTTGTTTGGTGCATGACATTGTTCATGAATACAGACTATATCGTGAACATGAAAAAACACAATGTCCCACTACACTCTGCGAGTGAACAGAACTCTGCAAAAGTGGAGAAAGGAAAATTTTAAAGCAGAGGTAATTTACAGTAAAATAGAATTACATAAAGCGCAGTTCAAAATGTTGGCTTAGGCTTTGGGGAAAAGATTTTTTATGTATCTTCAACAAGTGCACAACCCTTTAAGTCCCACGTGCGCCACCTTTTTTGCAGAACTTTGCAACGCCATAGCTCGTCAGCCGATTGAGATAGAGAGCTGTTCAAACCATCTACGGATTCGGCAAGTCTTCTAGTTGAGATTCAAAAAACATTTTTTTGTTTTGGGTTTGGAATTCTCTGTGGATGACTTCATAATGGGGGAATGTTTTCGCGTCTTTTTGGCTGAGGTTACCTCGCCCTGGGCGTCAACACAATAAGCCATTTTTTGGCTCAAGGCTCTTTTAGAATCTAGGCTATTCTATAATCCGCGTTTTTAGAGCCCTTGACTGGCTTGCTACCATATCTGGAGCCAAAATTATGGCTCAAAAGCCAAAAATTGTGTAAAAATTCAAGTCACACAAAAGGTAAAATGTCTTGTAGCTTAGGATAAAAAATTTTTTCAAGTTTTGGATGTCGCGTTTTTTGTTTATGTTTTCATAATGGGGGGATGTTTCTGCATACTTGTTTACATTTGGATGACGTCATCACCCCTGGGAGCCGACCAATCGAACCGCTTTCGTGGCTCAAACTTTTACTGGATTCGAGGCTACAATACGAGTCTTTAGACTTGGAGGGTTTTTTCGACTTTGTAGCGTTTCTGGTTCAAAAGTTATGGCAGAATAACCGAATATTAATTAGAGAAATCCCCTAGGGCAGTGTGGTCCGTCTACAGGCCCGCGGGCCATGTGTGGCCCGCGGACAGAATTTTTATGGTCCGCAGCTTTCTCAATATTGATTGCTGTGTGTGTGTTGCAGTAGGCAATTTGATTAGAACATGCATAACACCTGTTAATAATAAGATACAATATCAACGGCGTTTAGACTAGCTTGACTGTAGAGAGCTTCTAGAAATTAGTCAGCCAAAATAAGTTTCCTAAACTGAAAGATTTCACACTAAATATGCACTCGACGTTTAGAAGCAAATACGTGAGCGAGAGTAAATTTTCTACGATGAAGCAAGTCAAATCTAAAACAAATCGAATGGCAGACGAAACACCCAACCATAGTCTCCGACTTGCTACTACTAACATGTTGTTGTTGTTGAAGGAACGACAGTGTCAGAGAAGCCTCAATCACAGGCATCGCATGGATAGAAATTTGTAATAAATTGTTTGTTGCTATTGCGTAATAATTCAAATGACTTGCTAACTTCATTAACTGGTTTTCCCTTTTCAATTTAAAATCTTGTGAATCTGTTGTTTTATACACCATTATGATTAGAAGTGGCCCGCGAGTTGTCACGTTTTTGTAAAATAGCCCGTAGGTGAAACTTAGTTGGACCACGCTGCCCTAAGAATTTCTAAAAAATTGGGTTTTTTCTGGCAATAACTTTGGCACCAGAAACGCTAGAAAGTCGATCAACGGCTCTAAAGACTCGTATTATAGCCTAGAATCCAATAAAACTTTGAGCCACGAAATTGGCTCATTCGATGCCGATGACGTCATCAAAACTGAAAAAACACCCCCAATCATGACGTCATTGACCAAAACCCCAAACGCAAAACTTGAAAGTTTTTTTAATTCTAAACTGGGTTTTTGAGTCATAACTTTGACTCCAGATATGCTAGAAAGCCAACCAAGGGCTCTAAACACGCGGATTATAGCCTAGTTTCCAAAAAAAATTGAGGCTGGATCGTTGGGTTGCAGCCAAGGGCCAGGTATACTGGCCAAAAGGCAAAAACATGTCCCCATTGTGACGTCGCCCACAGAGAACCCCAAACCCAAAACAAAAATTTTTTTGAAGTTCAACTAGAAGACCTGCCGAATCGGAAGATGGTTTGAACAGCTCTCTATCTCAATCGGCTTGCGAGTTATGACGTTGCAAAGTTCTGCAAAAAAGTGGCGCATGCAGGGCTTAAAGGCTTGTGTCTGGTTTCTATTCTTTGGGACAAATCGTCATCATTGAATGTTTATAATTAGTGTCACAGACACCAAGATAATTCCCATCAAGTGTTTTTAAAACCAAGTGCCTTTCACACAACTTGCTTTCTCAATTTTATTGATAGTTCGTCATCTTAAGCCTTACCGCGTTTTTCAGTTATTTCTTTTTTTTAAGTTCCCAGCAATAGTGCTAACAGGAAAATATTTTCGGGTGTATTTTTGCTTTAGGAAATGCAAGTTTTTGACAAAAGTTTACGTGGTAGTTGCACTACTTGTCTTCATTACATTCAGATTATCGCCTGAAATGATGAGGTAAGCTCAAATATTATAACAACCTGGTTGATATATCTTTTGCTACACAAAGGCAACAATGTGCACCTTTAGCATGAAGTTTTAGATACATAGTTAAAGCGGTTTGACCATTACACGTGTTCGATATTCAACGAGTCCAAAATGCGAAAGTTTGTCATTTTAACTAATGATGGTCAATTAATAAAATGAAGGTCAAAGTGAATGAGAAAGTATTTGAACTGAAACAAACAAGCAAAACAAATAAATACTGAAAGTTTCCGAGACATTTGCTAGAGTGTACGAGCATTCACCAAACCACTTTTAAATAATGCTTCTACTCTACACTTAGTAATCCAAATTACAATCTAACACTGCATCTTTGGTTCAGATCCGACACAGAATAGGCCTGGCCAGCACCACATTTGGTTAAATTTTACACTTAATGATATGTATTTTCTCTCATCACGTAAATCAGCTGGAACCTTACTCGTCCTCAGCTAACCGGTTTTCATGCCAGTATGTAAAGTTATAAATTACGCGCAGTATTCGTAGCCAAACCACTAGATCTTCTGCATAAACACCTATTTCACATAGCATCGTCGGGCGTGTATCAAGTGGTTCATTTTGAATTTCGCCCTATTGTTTAAATATGCCAACCTTAGCTCGTGCAACTTTTTATTACAGTTGACATACTTTTTAAATAAGTCAACTGTAAATCCTGCACATTTGCTCAAAGTTAACTATAGATTGCACACGTTATTCTGCTGTTGAAGCCAGTCAGAGCGTACAGCCTGTTTGGTGCCATTCTGATTATAAGCTTCCGTTTTAACCAAACTAACATCTATAAAAACATTTGTTATCACATTAAAAGTAAAAATAAACCTAAAACAAACCTTGCGATTCTGATCCATTTTCTTCTACCCTGCTTCTGTGTACTTTGCAAACAACTGATGGGGCCGCAAATCTTTTGATTTATTTATAACTTAGAAGCATTGGTGGACTTCTTCTTGTTTCGCACTTCGCTCCGCGTTGAGACATGGGAAATAAAATGTGCGAAAAACTAATTAGCACCTCAAAAACTTTCCACCGTTTCTGTCGATGTTTGCGCCCACAAACATTCTGCGTCTCACCCTTTGCCGTACGTATAGCAAAATGTAGCTATCTTTTGTTTCATTACTATGTTTTTCTTGTAATTGTTTTTAAAAAAGACTGATATTGTTTGACCTCAACATGGCCCAAAGCGTCATCACGTTTGCAGAGACACGAATATGTTCGTGACACAAGCTTCTGAGCATTTGGTTCTTCAGAGGTTGTAGAACCTCAGCGTACACTTTCGTTTCCAAGTTAATGCAAAATTTCACCACGTTGTTGTTACAACATTCAGACCAGCAATTTTTTGACATTAATACCTTTTACCAAACAAAGGAAACGAAATTGAAATCTATATATCTATAACATTTCCTAGTATATATCAGTGACACCTTTATGCATATCTTTCTGAAAAAAGATAAAGAGATGAAAAACAATGAACCATAGATCTGCAGTTAGGTTTTGCAGAAATAAATCAAAAACGTGATGCTTTTTTCACAGTTGCAGTATGTTTTCGTATGCTGCGCTTTATTTATTTGAAGGCAATAGCAAATAAAAACGTTTTGTTCCATAACGCCTGTTTTGTTTATTTTGGGTCGATAAGCGTCTTCCTTGCGTAAACACTGCGCAAAAAAGTGTAGTTGTCATGAAGTAAATAAAAAAATTATCCTTGAAATAGTTTGAGAAATACGGTTCAGGTGATAGGTGATTTTCTTACTTTTATGTGTCGGTAAAACCGCCAACGATAATATTCGGTTCTCAGCGATAACACGCGTAAAGACATTGATTTTCCGAAGCTCCCGAAACAGGATGAAAGTTATGCATGCAAAAATTATCAGCTACACTACGCGAAAACCAATGATTAATAAATTCAAATTTGACTTTTCGAAAGATAGCTACTGTTCTGCACTGTCAGCAAAAATCCTGCCCGCATTTTGCCAACAGCAGAAGATTAAAGACGAAAAAACTCCATCCAGAGATCATATTTGGTGCCTGTCGGTAGCGTAATCAGTCAGACCGCAGTGCAAGTTCTGAAGCCCCCCGTTGTGGTCAATCTTACTTAATCAACGGGAGGCTTCGCACCTGTCTTTTTATGTGAAGTCAACTACGAGTTTGTTCTTTTTCATAGTTTGAGCAAGTTCTTATCCACTGTTGGGCCGCGCTAGATCTCGGGGCAAATATTGAGCAGCCATTCGATTGTCTCCTCTTCCAGCACGGTCAGGCCATGCGCGCCATGGGGATTTCGATATTCACACAAACGGCGGAATAAGCTAGCTGGCTGTAATACTTCTAAACGCGTTTGCAGTGTCTTTTATTTTTAAAACGCACGGAACTTTCATTGAAGCTCACTCAGATAAACACATGCGCTATTCCAGTTTCGTTTTTGCAAATCAGATCTTTTAACACTTTGTTGCCCAACATTAAACGAAAAGCAATCTTAGTTCGACTTCGGAAGGAGACCGGCCAAGAAGATTTTGCTGAAATTGGCTCATTACAGAAATTTGTTTCCACTGCGTGCGTTTTACATTCTACTTGTGAGCGCATATCTGGTTCGTATATATTTGCCAATCATCCCGTCTCCCCAAAGCAGTGGCGTAACGAGGGGGACAAGGGGGGCGCGATTTCCAGGGCACCGCATCATTATGGAGGCGTCGAATGACTGTGGAGGGCTCCGAAAAGTCCAAACAACGTCACAAGTACTTTTTCAATGCAGTACATTTGCTTTAGAAAGACCTCAGGTTCGAACATGTGGGCGCCAAACTTGCTTTTTGCCCAGGGCGCCATCTAACTTCGTTACGCCCCTGCCCCAAAGTATGTCATAGAGCTTTATTTTCTTTTATATCCCAGTCATTCAAATCTATGTATCACCGATCGGGAGAGGTACGCATCTCAAAGTTAAGATTTCCAATCGAAAGTGCTCTAAGAATGGATTTTGTCTACGTAGTTGCAACAAGTTCTTTTGAAGATTGAATTTACAATAAGCCTTCATGATTAAATCATTTATGAAACTTTAGAAAGGTTTTCAAGATGAATGGGGATCAATCGGTTTTTACACAAGATTGAATGATGAAGCTTAAAGTCACTTTCATTGCACTCCAAGGCTAGTCGACAAGGAGGTGTCTAACATACAGAAGACCCAAAACCTGACGGATATAGCATATCTGTCCATTTCAATCCAGAGGAGCTTGCTACCGCCCTCAACCACCTAAAGTCAGGAAAATCTCCGGGATTGGATTCTATTTTTCAGGAGTTTATACTCGACGCCGGATCAGCTCTCAAATCCTGGTTATGCGATTTCTTCACTTCGTGCACGTGACAACTCGAAATTTCCAGGATTTGAAGAAGAGCACTAGTAATTGCGATCTCTAATCCAAATAAGCCATTGGAGGATGCAAAGAATTATCGCTCTACATCCCTACTGTGTGTCTTCAAGATTCTCGCGAGACTCGTCGACGCTCGTGGCGAACCAATCATTGATCCAGTACCCCACGGTAACAGATGAATACTTCCAGACTTGGAAGCTAAAGCTCATCACTGCAAAAATGGTGTCGGAAATCTTCCATCTCAACAACAAAGAAGCTAAACGTGAGTTGAAAGTCAAGTACAACGACGAAACCCATCCCAAATACCTCGGAGTAACGCTGGTCTGGTCGCTCACGCATCACCGACTCCTCGAATCATTTCGTAAATGACTGACATCACGCGTGGCACTCTTGTGGCGGCTTGCTGGTGTAGTAGTCCCGGTCTGGGAACCAATGTAGGGTTTTCCTTTTAGTGTAGGAACCCAATGTTGAGGTTTGGGGTGTTGCCCAGCGTAGACGTTGCTTGCGAGGAATGCTGTCGTTGCATGCAGAGATGCTGGTTTCCCCAAACGCT
>Ga0210059_1000359_pt1 | contig 55587 bp, 38 predicted proteins | sample Ectturendosymbi2_FD_188042 | JGI IMG/M metagenome (GOLD analysis project Ga0210059, IMG submission 188042) | Ecteinascidia turbinata endosymbiont from Florida, USA - Sample 2 (SPAdes) (version 2) | ecosystem: Host-associated > Tunicates > Ascidians > Unclassified | place: Key West, Florida... | reverse complement strand
CTTCCCTCGTCTTTGCAGATCGAGGCATTTTATGTTTCGACTTTTTACACCAGGGACTTTCATCTGGTGCTGTCCCCTTGGACTTTGTCGATTTTCTATGTAGTGGCACGAATGTGACCACTACATGCTTCATTGACCACGTCACTCGCCCCGCAGTGGCGAGCATTCCTAGTCTCAAGTCATGTAATCACGGCGCGCCTGCGGCTACTGCATGTTTTAAAGTCGTGGAATTGGTAGTGGTGCACCAGTTGAAGCAATGGTTCGTTTGTTTGATATGGTGGTTTGTTGGCGCTTTATAACGACAATGGTCTTGTGGAGCCAGGACTGAGTTTGTACAATTCTGGGTACATTTTCACTCGGTATGGTTTGTGTTCTGGTTGTGTTCCCTGCAGCTCTTCCGTACACCGTGCGCCTGGTAACCTGGTAAAAAGGCTACAGTACCAATTTACAAGGTCTTGGTAAGACCCGGCCGAGAGTCGAACTCTTGAACTACCAGCACCGAAGCGCACGCACTTACCACCAGACCACGGGCTGGTACTCAAAACTTGAAATTGGGCATAAATGGAGAGATGCGGCGTTTCATTCAGTCGTTCCTTTCTCGACGGTCTTTCCAAGTTAGGGTCGGCTCCTCATTTTCCGGTGTCAAGGTTTCTGCGAACGGTACACCGCGAGGGAGTATACTTAGTCCAATCCTGTTTTCTATCATGATCAACGATATATCCCATCATGTGTTCTCCCACTCAGACCTATACGCAGACGACTTTTGTTTCTGGGAGAGTGGCGGGGATATCAAATTGCTGGAAGAACTGTGTCAAGATTCGCTATCTAAAGTTGCCACATGGTGCATAAACTCTGGCTTCCGGTTTTCGCCATCGAAGTCGGCTGCCGTCCTGTTTACCACGAAACGCAAACCACCATCGGTGCAGTTGGCACTTACCACTGTTCCCATTCCCTTAAAAAGGAATACAAGCATTTGGGAGTTACTTTTCAAAGTAACGGACTGTACACAGCGCACATACAGCACGTTGTGGACAAATGCCACAAGCGATTGAATATGATGAGGTTCTTGAAAGGTACTTCCTGGGGAGCAAGAAAATCCCCCCTCCTCGCCATTTACCGATGTCTCGTGCGAACGCTCTTGGAATATGGAATGGAGGGATACTTTTTCTCTGCTTGATCCAACGTGGTTTCTCTCGTTAAAATTCAAAATGGAGCTTTGCGGCTGCGCACTGGCGCCATGCGGAGTACACCAACACTGTGCCTCCAGCACGCTTGCAACGAGATGCCTCTTGAACTAAAACACTGCCTCCTGTGCTCCAAATATAGAGCTCACTTACTGACATTTCCTACACATCCCGCTAAAACCATTATAGAAGATTGTTGGCAGGAGCTTTTCCCGGACTTTGGTAATTTCTGTTCTTTCAACATGCTGACCAAACCCACCATAACTGGCGACCTGCTTCGGGCGAATGTTTTGCGGGTTTTCGACGCCCCCTATGGTTGCTTCACCACCCCAAACTGGACTTCTCTGTTTTCAGATACGCACAACACTCCGGTACCACGACAGTTGCGCCGATTTTTCTGTCCAGGTTGGATGAGTGCTACAGTACGCACCATCACATTTATATCGATGGTTCAAAAACAGCGTCACTTACTGGCTGTGGCATATACGTTGTACAATTAAATGTTCGCCAGTCCATTACCATCAACCCGTATGCGTCGTCGTTCAGTGCAGAACTATACGGTATTCTTCGTGCACTTTATTGTGTTGTTACCTACTCGATACCTCAGGCGTTAATCATCACGGGCAGTCTCAGTGCATTACAGGTCATTAATAACAGGTGCTGGACCTCCCATATCTTCGTTACCAAGATTGTCCCGTTGTCCTCAACTCTTGCCAAGGCTGGACGCGAAATAGCGTTCATGCGGGTCCCAGGCCGTTGTGGTGTACCTGGCAATGAAATACCAGATTCCTTGGCCAGGTTGGCTGCATCCAATAACCGACACCAGGACGTCAGCCAGATTAGACTCAAATCCGTCAACACCTGCGTGAGCTATGCAGACGTATGTCATCATCTGCGCGACTACTTTGATAACGTTTAGAACGCCCAGTATCAAAGTGACCCGAAGGGAACATCGTATAAGGCCGTATTTCGCCGACAACGGAAAGAAGACTTGCGCTTAGTCCAAACAGACACAGCTACTTTGTTCCGGTTGAGAAGTTGAGAACAAGCCACTGCAAACTGCACCTCCATCTTTTTCGATTGGGTCTCCACCAGGATGGGTTATGTGATGCCTGCCACACACCAGAAACTGTTGCACATTTTCTATTGGTTTGTCCTCAATACCACGCACAACGCGAAATCCTGCTGGCGAACCTACGCAAGATCGGCGTCAATGTGAATACTGCAGACATCCTCCGAAACCCAGAAGCATCGCGTCATGTTCAACAATTTGTCAACGCGACAAATCGAACCCTCTGAACAGATTAACCAGCAGTAGGACGTGACGCTAAAAGACCGGTGTTGTCGAAGCGTCAACCTCCCCCCCATAATCATTGAAGTAATCGTGGTGCTGTGTGTTTGGTGGTGCAAACGCTGAATGTTGCGGCCAGCTTGGCGGTGGTGAAATCGGTTTTTAACCGATTCTTCGATTTATTCTTCGGAGTTCTTTCAACGATTTATGTCGGTGATCCTTTATGACCAATTGTTTATGCAGAACTATATGATCTGTAAAACGTAGAGCGAGCCGACGTGTAGATTTCAGGCGGTATTAATTGTATCTGTTGACTGAGCTTATTCGACAGTGATCGTTTCTTGGGTGCGAGTGTGCAGTTGCTCGAGTTAGCTTATTTGATAGTGAACGTTCTACGCATTTACTCATTGGGCGCGAGCGCGCATTGGCTCGAGTGAGCTTAATTTGACAGTGAATACTGATATGAGCGCGAGTGCGCGGTAATTCGTTGAGTTGTTTTCTTTTATCATTAAATCGCGTTAAAACCTTTTTTGCCTGCTGTGTTACCTGCTGTAACAGTTCTGAATACAAAACTGTGCTGCCTAAGTAACCGTCAAATAAAATTTTTACTTGTTTCCATTTCTATGCAAATTCTTACACAACTTGTTCTCACTTTTATGCAGTTCTCAAATACGCATTATTTAAAAGTGTATGGCCGTTGTGACGAATAAACTGCGTAAAGTCACCGAAAAGACAAATCCTAAATCATGCGCCAGGCATTTTTTTAAAGCTTTATATCTTAATGAACATTTTCGTTTAAAGAAAGGATATTACAAGCTATGTCAGCTCACGGCATTCTTTTATTCAGTAAAACTTTGTTTCAACCTGAGCCAATAACTATAGCACTTACCCTCCAGCATAGTTTTCTTGTGTGCGACAAGGGCTGTAAAATGCCAAATAAACAATCTTTTCAATAAATCTGGAAGTGACTCCAATGATCAAACCATTTGAGAGTACAGCAATAATGCTAATGCCTTCCAGTATTGCAAACCACATGCCTTGAGATCAAGAACGATGAATTAGAATCGCGGCAGAAAAATTACAATTTTGTTGTAAACTAAAATTTTTCTGCCAGATTATCACATAGTGTTAAAGGTATGCTGAGCTGTAATCAACATTTCTACTGAGATATATTTTCGACAGTGTACACTGGTGGAATATTGCTTATTTTTAATAAAAAGTGCGCTAACCGTACTCTTAATTATTTTTTCATCGCGAACATTCCATCCTGTCATCTGCAGCGTGAGAATTAAGAAGTTGAATAGCTTGTTATATATTCGTGGCAACGCGTATGAATTGTGCACCAACATTTTGACAGCAGTCGTGAATCTTAAAGCGAGAAATACACTTTCCGATCGGCAGTGGTCGTACGAAAATTTTGAAGGTTTACTAGCGACTAATTGGCTATTATGAACGTCGATTTGTTACCAGGAATCAGTTTGCATTTTCAGTTTAGATTATACACATTAAAATCATCTTTCGAATTTCTGATGGTCACGTTTAATTTCAAATATCCTATGAGGGAAAACTAAGAAGTATCTTAGTTGTTTTTAGCAGTGGTTCTCATGTCAGATGCTTTTTTATGCTTTCAACAATCCGTAATGAATTGAATCAGAAAGAAGAGTGTGTGACTATACCAAGATTTGAAATTTATCGATAAAACTTTACAGCTATAAAAACAATTAATAAAGTAATTTCCGGGTGCTATAACTATCGCTTATGAGGTTTCTTTTACCAAAAACAGTAAGTTGAAATGTGTACGAAATTTGACACTGACACGAGTTAACAGCAGATTATTGAATGCAGGCATAAAAATATATCGTGTCACGAAAAAATGTGCTTTGAAGTATTTTTCTATGACGCGTTTTTTTGTGTACAAAGCATGATAAACCTATGTTGCAGTTTATCTTGTTTTTCCATTCAACCGATAAAAAACGTCCCTACAGAATTAATCATTTCGACACACATGAATAAAAAGCCATGAGTGAAGTAACCTGAAGCAACGTGAAGCGCTGCAGTGAACGAGTCGCTAATTTTGTTTGCAGGCAATATCTGTATGATTTGCTGATTTTTAATAGTTGGTCATGCACCAAGTTCATGTGGGCGCTTCTTTAATAAACAATTTCTTTTCAGGTTAATTTGGATACTTAATGAAAATCGTGTCTTATTATGAAAGATGTCATGGAGCGCAAACAAACACCACACTCACCAATGCCTTTGCTTCTATCAGGTACTACTCTTTGGAACTGAGTGACGAACTTGTAACCATCTAGTCGTATTTCAATGAGATTGTTCAGCAGAGCGAAGAATGGCCCGAGAGGAAAGGCAGTCGCAAAAAGTGTAACAAAACCGTACTGAATGACTGTAAGAAAATAATTGCTGATGGCGCAGGAATGAATGATGTTCGGTGAACTCACAGCAAAAAGTTTACTGACATAAAACTCGCAGTGGTCTTTTTGTAAACTTAGCTGCTGTGATTTCCAAATCACTTTTCTTCAACAAAGTCCAGATTGTCTTTCACAGCGCCTGGATCAGATTTCCGAAAAAACAAGTCTGGGCGTGTTGGTCAGGCTTACAAGATTATTTCTGACACAAGCGTTGTCGTGTGTAGCATATTATTCTCCATCGTAAGTATGGCTAAAATGCACTATCGCACTTAAAATTTTTTTAAATAAGAAAATGAAGAAAAAAACTTAGGTTACGTTTTAAAGACCGAAATGTACTTAGTTGTACACATGTTCGTTTTATTAGAAATACTCAAAGGTCTGACATGGTTTTCAGTGTTCATTACAAACACGTCACTAGCTTTTCCTTACAGCTGTTTTTTCATGATTGTGCAAACTCAAAGCTGTTTCAGCTTGAATGAAAGCAAGCAATGCAATGCAAATTTTGCTGAACTAAAATTTCATTGCAATTTTTCAGTTGACCGAAAAAGCATTTAAGTTTTTGATCTTTTGAAACAGTGGTTTTCAACCTTTGTCATGCATCGACCCATTTCACAACCCAATTTAACCTAACGACCCTCTTCTGAAAATTACCAGTCAGGCATATGCAATGCAGTTGTGTTGCAAAATATATAATCACAATGCATAATGTTGAACAAAGACTCATTTATTTAATTCATGCACATGGCAGCATCAGTGAGAGAGACCCGTGCCGTATACAAGTCACTCCACAGCATCACTCATTGAAAACTAGAATAACTGCCAAGTTAGCTACCGCATTGAGATATCTAATTAACAAACACAGCACATTCTTGGGTCACAAAGTTATTCGTGCGTTGCAAAACGTAACAGTACTCTGTACTGTAATGGTCATAATCACACTTAAAACAATTTTAAATGAAAAATTTCGCTATCATTTTCGTCAGGTGATCCTATTATTTTGGCTACGACAATCAGTGTTTCCATATACGAAATATAAAGTAGAGAAGTAATTATATGAATGTTTTTATCAGAAGCTCGCGCGACCTCTAGAAAAAAGGCAAACGAACCTCAGGTTGAAAACCACTGTTTTGAAACAAGCGAAAACTCCGGGGAAATAGCTGTTTTTTCCTGTCGTGTCCTGTTACGCAGAAGATAAGAGCAAGTTTTGCAGCAAGTGCGTTTTCTTAATCTCTTTATGACGTGCAGTGGCGTTGCGATTGTGCAGTGCCGTTTCGTTTTGAGCGTCTATTTTATGAATGTTTGGGTAAAGGCGCAATCGCTCCGGGTTACCACTCGGGTTTCGTTCAGGTGAGCTCGACTCAAGAGCGGTCAGTTGCTGTAAAGTTACAGCCAAAGAAAAACCGTTTCGACGGGTCTCTGGCTGGCTTGCCCAGTGACTCCACTGCAGTCGTTTTGATTTATTGCTATCTTTGACTTGTCACAGAGCAATTCCGTAGCGGTATCAATTTATACGCGTTAGACAAATCGGGGCAAGGAGTTCAACAGAACCTGCCGTCACAAAGAGTTTTAACTGATTAGAAGTAAAAAAATAACACAAGGGTATTTACTTGTCCAAACAAACATTTCGAAATACATCTGGATAGTTAATTTAGAATTTAAAATGTTTAGCAAACTCAATTTCGCAACCACGTCATTTGTATGCCCGGGGGTTAAATGTAAGTCAAACTAGCAGCGCTGATTCCTAATCCAGCTAAAATAAAATCGATCTAGTTTCTTAAAAATTCATTTGAAATCATGCTTCAACATGGCGTTTTACCGACAGACTTTGATCAAAATCTTGTTTATGAATCTTCTGATACAAACCCATTTCCAGATATTCCGAAAACAGCCCCAACTCATCAAACTTTTCCAGAGTGTAGTCACGGATGATTGCTTCATGAATCATGACCTCGAGGTTTTGATTTTGGTCTGACGAAGCTTCGAATACTGTAAAAAAACTTGTTTCATCAATACCATCACGGGTACATTGCACAAATCAAATATTTGAAAATCAATCAGCTGCTTTAGTTTAAGCTGCGTTAAAGTGGTTCAAATTTCCAAAAGCTTTTGGCGACTGCATGTAGGTCTTGCATTTTGGAAAAGATCGAGAAATCTATATCTGTTAGAGAGTTTTTTTAGCAAGAAGTACTGATCAGATACGTTCGGCGAAAACAAAAGCAAACTATGAAGAATAGGTGAAAGAAAAATTTAAGGCACACGTGCAGCTGGCGGAGAAGGTACATCAGAAGATTGTTCTTATTAGTTATAGTGACTAGTCAAAGCTTATCTATTAGCAGATATTAGGCAAATAATCCTGATCAATGAAAAGAATACCTTCGCTGCTTTCACTTTCCTCAGATTTCTTGGCCTTGCGTGTTTTCCACCAGTTAGACAACAACCTGTTTTAAGCGGCAAGTTTTATCGTATTCTAAAAAGCGTCCAATGAGCTTTAATATCACCGTTTGTCCAACCAACACTGGAAAGAAAGCTAATAAAAACAAGAGTCATGATTTTCATGCTTTGCTTTAAAGTAGTGTCATTAAAAACGGAAAGCTGACGCTGTTCATGTTGAAGGCCAGACTGCTGCTTTTCCTGTTTGCATGATCTTCAGTTTTGAGTGCGACATCCAACTTTCTTGTTATTACAGAGAAGTTGAATGAGAGAAGCAAATACTGTAATTTCTGAAAACTCTTTTTTGCAAAAATAGAAAATTACTTTCAAGAAAATTATTATCTTCTTAAACTGGCCCTTTAACAAATTTCCTCACCCTATTAGCCATTTTTTATTATTTTCCTTTCTTTGAAAGGTTCTACCGGAAAAAGCGGAAAATTTTATAGTTTTGATATTTCTTGAAGAAACTTTGTATTTATATGACATTACGCGTAGACTTACATAGCTCAATTGAAATACTCACGGTAAAATTATTTCTTTCGCATTGTTCAGGGCCTGCTTGAGAACCATCACGACCGCGAGATTGATGAATACTTCAATGAAACATCCTGCAGGATCGCACTGATGACGTAGAAAGTATAGTTTGTTAAATTATTATTGAGAACGCAAATCATCACAGCTTGAGGGAAACCATACTGCGTTCGGCTTTAACATTAGTGATATGCATGAGTTTTTGAAAAGCACTGCAGATATATGCAAGATTGAAATTTAAACCTACAATGTTCTTTACGCTGCAACCTTGTGTTCTTGCAACTGCAAGACTGAAGAAAGCGTTCCGTAGTTGACAAAGAACTAAGCGTCAATGCTGGACGGGAGCCCTTGATCTATTTTGCTTCAGTTCAAGGTATTTACGGCAAACGACGGTAAAATTAACAGCAAGCAAAGAATAAAAGAAAAAAGAATTGGTTTTTATGTCAAAGCGAATTAACTCAGCCAGGAGCGAAACTTCAGATTGTGCTCCACTGTAAAAGTTTACATAAGTCTTCTGGCGATTTAACCAGCTTATTTTAACGCCCGCCTGCTCCTGACGATATCCCAGCAATCTGTAGTAACGCTTCGGAGTACCAACAAATCGACCGCGCAGAAAGGCAGTGTAAACAGTTGATGAATAGTAGTTAACAGCTTGAAAAAGGAACATCTTCAGCGTGTACGAATCTTCGAATTCGTCTTGGGTTCGCGGTGCCTCTGAAAGTTTCAAGAACTTGTGTAATATTTGATCATCATTATATCTAACCAGCTAAAAATCGCTAAATAAGACACTTTTACTTTTGTTTTTTACTTATGAAAAGTCACATTTTAACCAATAATGCAGTTTCAATTTAACGTTTAAATGTGTAGGCAGCTCAGAGCTGCTTCAACGAAAAAATTTTATTCGCCCAAAACTGGTAAGGATTTTCAAAGAAACGTTTTTGTTACACATTTTTAAATAAAAAGCACAGAGTTTATGCAAATTTAGTGCAAAGGTTTTATTATGTTTTAGACTTTAGAAACTACACATAAAGCATCTGTACTTACCTAAATTGGTGAGTTTCAGTGCAAGGTGTTGATAAAGCTGAAATAGAAATTTAACCACATCATTTATTGGCAACTGGCAATAAACCAACTCTGAAATTTTGTCAAAACCATTTTAAAAGGAGTAGCCTCTATGTAGCAACCACCTTGGAATAAAAAATCGTACAAACACCTTTAAACTGATCGTAGTTTAGTGGGCCCACATGTAAAATATGCTTGGTACATAACTACGCAAGTCCCTAGCCAAAATGAACAAATTGTCCAAAACATAACAAAAATCTAATATTCAACACATGTAAAGGAAAGATACGGGATATGTAGCAAAGTCAATACTGTTTAAATTAGATTTTGCGTTTGAACGGAATTTATCCCTGGAAAATGTGTGTACCTTTTTTCATATCACAATTCTTAAACACGTCTTTTAATTTTACGAGATGTCTTCATACTCTAGTGCAGGGGTTCCCAACCTTTTTTGCTGCTCGTATCCCTTTGTCAGGTCAGAGCATTCTTAGTACCCCCCAAAAAATATTTTGAGATATATATTGCTCTATAAGAGATATATAAGCTGCTCTGTGACCCAAGGATCTTCGTGCCCCTTGATGTTCAATCTCGTACCCCTTGGGTGTACGAGTACCCCCGGTTGGGAACCCCTGCTCTAGTGTCTTATCCCAAATCTCTCAGATCAGAAACCACACCGAACTTGAAGTTTGATAGTTTTATCAGGTTTTAGATGCCAGGGATATTAAAAGGATTTTGAAAGCACTTAGAATAAAATTTTAAAAGCACTTAGAAAACCAAGGGGAATTATTACAAAGCTGCATGCACGCAAATTCACAAAGCGTGGTAATAAAGATGCAACCTGGTTAATTCTTTCATCTCTTAAAATTGTCACAAAAATCAGCAAGAGAGGTTTGCAGAAGTGTGCCTATCAGCGTTTGAGAAAAAATAAAGCTTGTTATAAAAAGCAATCATACTTACCACATCCATAATTGCAATCACAATGAAATTGAGGAAAGAAGCTGTGGTGGAAATAATTACTTTCGAATTTGCTTGGAAAAATCCTGGCGAAGACCAAACGTAGGCTAGCTCGGTGAAGATGGTTCGGTAGACTATTACACCAAACACTGCTGCCATCACCAGTAGCAACTACAAACACAAATCGACATTTGTATTATCTTCAAAATTTTTCAACAAGCAAAGGGGTGGTTTCGTAACTGTAGCACGAGAAATTTCTATCTGCAGTAACGTAAAAGTAAAAAAAAAACTATTTGAACATTTACAGTTTTATGAACAAAAACGTTGACACAACCAGTAACGTTTAAAACACCAATCTAAGCCAGCGGCGAGTGTATGAGCAAAGTTTACAAAAGCGATAAACTTAACATTTTTTACCATAAAGAGCAAAGTAGAGCACGACCACGCTATCCTTTGCATTCTTATCTTGGAAGAGACATAAGGTTCTTCTTTCTCGGTAACCGGATTAAGTTTCGTTTTGTTGGCCGCCATTTCGTATTCTGGTCTTACAAGGCCCTACCAAATGCAAAAGGAATGTTATTATTGTAATATAAAAATCTACTTAACTTCGCGGAGAACCAGGTGACTTGCTATTTAATGGGATTGACTGTCAAAATGCAATTTGTCTAGCCGCGACTTGTGCAAAGACTTTTCAAATGAGAACAAAAAAATGGAAATCTTTCAAGTAATTATTTCATTGTTTCACTTAAACGTGAACACGATTCTCAAAACTAGTAGCAATCGACGAGAGCGCAGTGGTAGAGTGCGCGCCTCTCAATTGAAAAGTTGGATGTTCAATCCGCGGTCACTGATTGAATCGCCGTAGCCATCCTTGGGCAGAGTGTTCACCTCAACCGCCCCGGCAAGAAGCAAATTTCATACTTTGGCCTGCCGCGAAGTTCCGCCCCCCAATATCAAATATAAAACTTATTTTTCGTAAGCCACGGCATCAGTTAATGAGAATAAATGCTCTAAAAGCCATGCATATCGTTTTTGATGCATTTATAGAAAACTGAGGACAACCTTGAATTAACGTCCTTTCAAATCAAAGAGCATCACCAAGAAATTCTTGACAAAAACCTTGACGTTTTATGCGCATTCCGCTAACATTCCATAAACGTAGCAAACACTGCCGCAATCTTCACCAATAAGAAAATTTGCTGAAATCAAGCTCAGAGCCGTTTCGTAAGTAGCGTTTAAATTTCAAACCTACCTCTTCTTGACTGATGTCATTTGTGTCCCATAAGTAAGCATATTTCTCTTTCTTTCGTTTCCAAAATTCAAGGAAAAATGTTGCTGAAAATGAAGCGCGTTTGAACTTAAAACATTCAGAAATTCATGGTAAAAGTTTTAATATTATTTACCAAAAATGTTTAAAGCATTCCATTTTTTGGAATGAAACTTTAGATGTTTTTTCTTGCTCGTCTAAATATCAACTGACAACAGATCAAAGAGTTGAACAACAAACGTAATATTTTATCCAACTGAAACTGCTGTGGAAAATCTTAGTTTTGCAAAATATACTTTCCTTTTCAAAAAGTCTGTCACCATCAAAATATTACTTCTATATTTGTTTGTCGGAAGAAATTCCAAACACTTCTTTTTCGAAAAAGATGTTTGAATTTCTTTTCAAACTCGGCAACATTCCGGCGAGATTGTTGGTGGCGAAGGGTAGTAAGTACAATTTTGACTGATCAGTGAAGAATTCAGATCCACATCCCGGGCAGTAAACACGTGAATAAATAGATCAGGCTAAATATTGTTGGAGTAGTTTATCAAAGAAGAAACATCAAACCATTCTGAGTATTATTAATGAATGCCAATTAAGTAAGAAGAGAGTCAAATATTTAAAAAGAAATGCGTGAATCTAAACCAAATTCAGTTTTTTGTTCAGATCAAGAAAACGTTCTTTCATTCATTACCACACCTACATTTTCTGTGGAGAAATTTGCGGGTGCCCAGGAAGACTCAAAACACCCCACGGTTTTCAGCAATCTCTAAAAACTCTGTTGGCTCCATAACAACAGGGGACCTGCACGGGAGATGCAATCCCGCCACCTCGTTCTGGGTCGATCTCTGGGCATCTTTCCCGTGGGTATAGCCAGCAGGATTTGCCTCGTCAATCTTTCTGAGGACATTCTGGACTCATGGCCGAACCAACTTAGCTGGGATCTTCTCTATTTGGAGAAGAAATCGCTCGACATTCGAGATTTCATTAATTTTGCAGCTGCACATTTGCCGCAAAGTGTCACGCTGTGAACTCTTCGTAAACATCCCATCTCTGCCACTTGTGCTTGAGATAGCATGGAAGCTCTCAAAATAGGGCAGAACGCTGTCTGCAAAGGTCTTTCTTACATCTTTGTCCACGAGGGCCTTTAAGAAATACATTCGAGATAGATTACGAAGTGAACTTATTTTTTAAGGCTTCCTCTAAAAATAGAATGTCATATTATATTTTTCTGTAAAATAAAACTTTGTGTTTGGTTGGAGAGATACGCTATTCCTCAGCTGGGCTTCTGTTTCGTGAAGTTAGTCTGATGTCAATCCATTACACTTGTGCAGCAAACGCAAATGAGCAAACCGTGGAAATGTTCTGACTTGTATTCATAAAGTTATTAAAAATGTTATAAAAAGCTTATCCTATGCTTACCCCACAAAGCCATGATGAAGGAGAAGGCTACTGTAAAATTGTTGTCAAAGATGTAGCTGATTTGACTGTACAAGCAGGATTGGTTGAGAGGTTTAAAGGAGCAGTAATCGCAGAGCGGGCATATGAGTGCATTGGAATTGCAGATTTGTTTCCTATAAAAGCTTGAAGCTCGTTGGCAGTTCTTTTACGAAATTCACCGAATTTGTTTAAAACAACCATGCCGGTTGCGTACTGACAGAGCAGGGTTGTGGTGTAACGAACAGAAAATACGAAAATAATTACTTGTACGCAACATTTGGCAAAACTTGGGTTTACAGTGTCTTCGTTGATAATGGCAGCTTTAGCTAACGTCGGATTTACTTATAAATCAACAAGCGCAACACACCAGGAGTATGTGACAATTTCAACCATTCATTCAACAAAAAGTCAATAGAAGTTTCCAAGCAATGAAATCAAAGAAACAGATCTTGCTTCCCTCAAGGAAACATCCATCACGTTCAAGCAAACAACGTAAATTTTGATGCAGAAGACGGTTATAACGTTATGTGCAAATCATCACGTGCCAGACAGCAACAACGACAACGCTCGCAATTTGACTAAATTTTTCTTGAGAGTTGATCACGCGTCAAGCGCAAAAAGAGCTGTTGTTGATCACGTGATACCAGACCAACATCGACACTAAACGAAAACGCTGGATGAATTACTATAAACGACTTGGTAGAAAACGAAACGCTGAAATTAATTTAAAAAAATTTGATAGAGAAAGACAAAGAAGAAAAACCGTCATTTAAAAAAATATTGATTACAAAAACATATCAACCCGATTAACGTTTTATTCTCAAGCGAACTGCACAGTGAGGAAGAATGTTAGCATTTTTTATAACATCCATTCAGTTTGCTATGTACTTCACATTTAAATCCGTAGCGAAAAATAAAGAGGTTAAGCCGATTCCACTTATTGCACTTAGCAGTTAGGAAGACAAATATAGAGATTTGGCAGCTATAGGAAGACAAATACGAAAAATAAAGACATTAAGCATTCACTTACTGCACGTCGTCCGCAGTGAAAGATGCCAATCCGTAAAGGAAGTTCAACAGACCCAGGACTGCAGCGGGAACCAGCATTTGGGTGTAGAATCCAAGCCAGGCAAAATAAATCCCGATTTTCTCACCAAAGTACCGCCTGCAAATCAAAACAGTTACCGGTATTTAGAAAAACGCTGATATATAGAAAACCTGTAATATTGATTCAATCACGATAAAACTCCATAGGAATACAGTAGTCTTAATCTTTTCTTATATGGAGAAACTTCCTTACTTTTTTCTTCAACGTTAAAAACTCAGTAAAAGTATTTAACCTGAAATGCACATTTTAGAAACGACTTGAAAATTGAAAATTAAACGCCTGTTATAAAAGTCACATTGCTTAGCAAAAGTTTTGCTTTGTGTGATATTTTTCCAACCTGATCATCTCCAGCGGTTGACTATACATCCAAGCTCCTGCCCGACCCCAAAGCCAGTACAAAGTTTGCCTTTCATTTAGCAAAATCTTTTCACCTGCGTAGAAAGAGATTTGTTTTTATCAGCTTGTTACAAATGAAATTTCCAACTTTGCTCTGGAACACGGAGAAAGCTTGTTTGCATCGGTGAACACAAAACATTGGTTTGAGCTTACAGTTGTCGACTTCTAAATTGATCAAAGGTCAAAGTAAAATTATTGGCCTGCAAAATGCCAACGAATCCTTAGTTAAAATTTATCAGGGTTCCAATACTAAGTATATTATGGACTATTATGGAGAGCGTACTGAAAGAATTGTTAGACACAAAATTTTTAGTTTATTTCAATGACATTTTGTTTGGTTTTTCTTGCTTTGCATCGCAGGCTTACACTTTCAAGATTTAAATGGGAGCTAAGAATCAAGGTTAAATTTTATTTAAAAGCACGAAAATGCACTGGGCAGCCAAGATAAAACCTTAAGCTCCAAAGATACATGTTACCGATTTAAACTTTTATATTTTCAAGGAAATCGTGGTAGTTTTAATCGTGCGGCAACTTACTAGACCCTTTATCAAGCTTTGGTAATTTCCAAGGACCATCATGAGGTGGGTATGAGGCCAAATAAGCTTCACAGGCCTTGAGATTGTGAATGCCCACTTTTTCCTCAAAACCAAACTTTGTTAACTTCAGCACGCTGTTGACCTGGAAAAAGCCCATTTATTAAAACTCGTTTGGATGTACTCTTTCGTGGTCAAGCAGTTTTTCCATGTTTGTCACGTGTGTAATGCCTTTACGCGTTTCAGAATCAGGCTCAAATATGTTGCTTTTCCATGTATTTTGGCTTGATGTGCAAGTTTTCTCGGTGGAAGTGTCCCTTGCTGCGGTTTCAGTTATAGCCTACACCTCAGTTGATGAACAGTGCATCGAAACAAGCCTACGAAATCTAGTGATATTGGTAAGCTTGCATATTTGTATATTATCAGCAGGTTACAATTCAAAGTGAAGTTGAGGAAATTTGCGAAAGCTTTACTACAACGTGTTCAACGGTTAGGTGCAATCTGCAAGTAAACCTTGTAATTCAAGGAATAAGTTTAAGAAAATGTTATCAAGCTAGCTGAAGATGGCGAAAAAGCTTTAAAAAGTATTTTTGTTTGTCAAAAGATACATTACGTTTATTGCAAAAACGATTTCTCCTACAAACTCTGGTCGTTTTTACGAAGCTTTGTCATAAAAGTTCTGGTACTTTTTAGAAAACCATTGTTGTTTACACCCAGCAGAAACATTATCAAAAAACTGCCCAATTTATAGAAAATTATGCTCACCAGTCTGAAGCGTTCAGCTTTAGTGAAGAAGGTGTCTTGATTCTCAATAAGAAATCTACAAAATAAGAAGTTGTTGAGTGGTCAAGTTCAGACTGGTATCAGCAGGGATGGTAACGTTTATTTGTCAAGCAAAATATACCCTAAGCGCAGTTCCTATAGAGCGTTTGAGCCATAACACGATGAGGAGCTAATTTCGATAATGCTGTTTCATATTTTTTGTGATGGTTGATGGTTAGCTTTTTGCTTGGCAATGCTGAGTGGAAGCAGCAGGCAAATGTTTAATAGAAAAGAATATCTCAGCCAATCCTGGCAGTAATTCTGTGAAAGTGGCTTCTACTGTAGCTTCTTCAAGATTTCGATACGTCAGAATCAAGAAACGAGAGAACTTGCACCCAGTTTTGTTTCATTTGCTTTTACATTGAGGTGGTTTCATATTCGATGAGCTTCACGACAGGTTTGCTACATCTTTGCAGGTTTGCCAGTCTTTTATAAACACAGCTTACTTGCAACTCTAAAAGTGTTTTGGTAAATGATTTCTTAATATTTTTTGTATAGAACAGGAATAATGTCGCTTTTCGTGCAGATTACGTTTGTGAAGAACCATTCTCAAGCTCTCTCGTATTTCTCATTGTTTGCAGTGCAAGTACTAAACGAGGGTTGAATAAATCGTCACTTGGCATTTCTACCTAAACTGTTACTAAGCAAAGACTACAAAGAGTGACTGTTTTTATAGAAGGAAACATCTTTTTGAAAGTGCAACTTTTCCCGAATCTACACGGTCAAATCACTGATGTATTTATACTTCTGCCTGCGTTGTACTGTAGCACCAATGATGATAACCATTAGCAGGACTTAATCCAACTTAGGGATCGGGCACTATAGGCTGAGTTTGGAGGAACATGCCACGCCTTTTGCTTGCTCAACTTTCCACATGAAAGAAGACTAGGGTACAAGACTTGTTTTTTATGGCACGTTGTGAAAGGTAATGTATACCGTACTTTGAAACCGTACCTTCATTACTGACTTGGTAAGTAGAATGCTTTTCCCGCTTAGTGACACTACAAACGATATTTTGCGAACGTTCCAGAAATTCTGTAAATGTTACATCAAAGTTTGTCCCGACCACTTGGAGGCGCATTCATTTGCGTTTTGGCAACGAGTGTGGTTGACATTTAACTGTTAAAACTTTCGCTACGGTTCGAATGAAGAGATCAGATTGTCAGAAAGCTCGCAGCGTGACTCATTTTTCTCGATTTTCTAAAGAACCGAAGAGTGAAAAAATGCTCCCACTCATCGTGTGACAGGAAGATATGTCGCCTGTGATATTTTTTGATTCCAGTGTTTAGCAAATTAAACTGGTGGCGTCTTACTGGAGGTCTTACTGGAGGAAAGTAATCGAAACTACCTGACACAAACTTGAAGAATTGACAGCGAATTCTCTTCGAAGTGCGTGCGTGGTCATTTGTTTCTCACCCTAGTTTTTGGAGATAACATAGCGTGCTTAGATCTTCAAGCATTTCCGTTGCATGCGATGAAGCAATTAATGCGTCAAAGCTGCAAACACCTGATTTCTTGTCAGATGCATTTTTGCCAGTATTCTCGCTGTGCAGTTCAACTTAAACCAACGCCACTAAGTCACCACTTACGGCTGATTTAGACGGAAGCAACTAACTGGAAAATTATCGTTGAAAGGCAGTTTTATCCTTACTAAAAACAAAAAAATAAAGGAAACTCAGTTCACTTTGACAAACGACTTCGGTCGAAGCTGGCTGTGAAATACGGTTGGTCGTTTTCGTGAGTGTCGAACATGTAGCCCTTTTCGGTAAGCTTCTTCGCATCGAGAGTAAAGCGAGTCATGCTCTTCAGGGAATATAAAAGAAAGTAAACAGTTTATCATGCTTCGGAAGTTCAGAGCGTATGTATCGCAGTAGGCAGCATTCAATGCCGCCTGACTGGCAAATCCTTTCTTTTACAACAAACTGCTTTCGACAAAAATGCGATTGTGTCAAAGCAAACATTTCTAAGCAAACTTGCTGTAGCGATTTTTTTTCTCAAAAATAAGTCTACCTGGATCAACAAAAATCATAGCATTTACAAACAGTATTTTTGCTATTCAGCAGGAACCACGCTTTCGATTTGAAACATCTTTATGCGAATCTGGACCGTTTGGGCTTATAGCCGCTTCTCTGCCCTAAAATCGTGTTCACTTGTTGCTTTTAAAAAGGTAACATACATCAAATTCGAACCATACATTTTAATTATTCGTACCTTTGTCCAGCGGTTGGTTTTCTTTTTTTGGTTGAAAACGTTGTTTTTAGCAATTGGTTTTCTTATTCTGGAAATTTCTGCCCATTTGCAGAGAAATTCCCAAGTAGCGTGGATCTTAACAAAAGTGACGCCATTTTTGTCCTTGAAATCATTACAGTCGTCTGGCCTCTGCAAGAAACATTTTTTGTCAGCGCCAGGGCATTTTTTAATAAATGTGCAAAAGAATGATGTTTGATTAAGAAGTTGTGCGACTAATCACCTGTTTTAAATCTGTAAATCGAAAGTACGGTTACACTGTTATGTTTCAACGCGTTTAAAAATATAGAGGTCCAGGCCTTTACATGAAATGAGCGTTAAAGCGAATAATGGTAAATTGTCAAACTCTTGGCGCATGTACAGTAGAACCAAAACGTTATCAGATGCTTGTTTTTACGCAATCATCAAACAAGGTTGTATTTGTGAGTGGAAACATCGAAGTGTTATGAATATGCCTCACGGGAGTATCGAGCAGTGAACTGGGTGTACAGTCCATGCCAGGTGCCCAACCAGCTCTTCATTACGGGGAGGGGTCAATTTTCATGAAATTTCATTCGATGACGTCATCGTGGTTATTCAACCGTGGTACAAATTTTTCGCAAACGTCACAGATAAATTTCTCTTCGCAATATTTCCTAAAATCAGAACTTTTCAGTTTTAATCAATATGCAGACCGAACGATCAGGACAGAGAAAAAATTAGTAGTCTAATACAAACACTTGGTTTCGTACTCAACTAGTGCAGTCATGGCTTTAGTGTGGCGGACGTATGGGCTACTAGTAAACCTGCCTAACTTTTCTTCTTGTTTTTGCAAATTCGTTCTAACCCTATTCTTCTAGCATGTGTTGGAATTTCTATCACAAACTACTGTAAGATCCCAAATGTGAAGGATAGCCTTCGTCAATTGTTAGGGGATCTTTGGATCCTAACATGTCAGGCAAAACGGGTCAGGTGTTTTTGGGGCAAAACGACTTTTTCTGGCATCCACACGAGTTGCGTGAAAGTTTTTAGAAGCACGTTTAAGGCCAGTGGTGTAGGAGGTGGGGTGCAGGGGGTGGAAGCCCACCCCAAATAATTTTGATGTGATGAAAAACCGGAAAAAAAACTTAAAACCCGGGAAAAATCTGCGTAAATTTGGGTAAAATGTGTAAAAACCTTCGCAAAATGGCTTTATATGCTTTGATTTTACAAAAATGGCGCCCGAAATAAAAGTGTAGATGTTTCTTTTTGTTGGAGCTCATGTTTCTTCAGTTCTTTTTCAGGCAAGTTAGGGAAAATTTGGGCAAGTTTGGGGGAAATTTGGGCAAAAATGGTACTTGAAGTGCTTTGATTTGAAAAAAATGCGCCCAAAATGGAATGAAATGCAGTCGTTTTTTTGAGGTCATTTTCTTTAGAGTTTTTTCGGGCAAGTTTCGGGAAATTTGGGAAAAATCCTTCGCACCCCCAAAAATTTGCCTGCCCCCGGACCTATGAAAGGCTATGTGCTTTCAGGGCTTGCCCTGATTGCAAAAGGAAGAGTCTGGTGAAGCGTCATTTGCAGACAAAGTGGTGTAGTAGGTAGGTGCGTTCAACACTTGACTAGCACTCATATGACACTTTACTAAACCCTTTTTCCCAAGCCGTGGCACTGGTACCAACCCAGGAAAACAATCAAACGTGAAACAGTCCACACGCTAAATTTAGTTAAAAATATCAGCTTTCGAACCGAGAATTCAACTACACAACTTTTTTTAAAGAAATGTACTACGTTAATAATGGTGAACCGTTTGCCCCTAACAAAAATAATCAAAATGTTGTAGAACAGTGCTGTTCAATCTTTTTGTGATCGAGGAACCCCTGATATACTTTCGCGCTTGTCATGGAAACCCATTAACAAAAATTTAAAAGACACGAATTACTTGTAAGAAAATCAAGTATTTCATTATTAGATAATAATTCAACAAATGATCAGTGATTACAGAACTTAAAAAGTAAGAAATTTAATGACTCGGTTGTTCTTGCATTTTTGGAATTTGGCTGCTACATTCAGAATTTGGTCATCCGGCAAAAAGAACCCGTATCTGAAACATGTGTCGTCGCTTTTTCTAATTTTGGCAATTGAATTACATTTTGTCCGCTTTGGATCAGGTGCCCCTTTTACATTTGAACTACACTGCTCATTACCGTCAACACCTTCGTTGTTGTTATTATTTCGCTCCACATATGAAAATATGCTATTTTGCTTCATCTGGCTCGACTAAATAGTAAAAAGTTGGGTTTCACATTGTTTTTACTTTGTTCCCACAAAGGTTGAACAGCAGCTGTAGTCTTCAACTCTTTCTACTCTCTACTAGACTCAGGCTGAGTCTACTTTCTACTCAGTCTACTCTACTGTGAACAGTACATCGGCAACATCGTATAACTGTGATGCAACAATAACGTTCTTCTTAATTGCACAACAATGAACAACAAGTGACGCACAAACTTCCAATATTTCTTGCTCCACTATCTGCACTCAACCTCCTGTATAACTAACTGGCCTACTTGGAGTCTGAATGCGGCACAGTGATCTAAAAAATTTCATAATGACGCATCAACATACTGAAGCAAAAACCATTTCTCCTAAAAACGAGAAACTCCCACGGAACCCCATGCATGTTTTGCGGAACCATAGGGTTCCACGGAACCCCTGCTGAAGAGCACTTCTGTAGAATAAGAAGCGGCCTGACGTGGCTATAAACTTTTTTTAATAACACCAACATGTCAACATTTTTCTTATCACTTTGAAAGTTTCAGCAGTTTGCACGGTTCAACAGTAATGTTATAAAGTTTCGTGAGGTCAAAATGAGGCTCGTTTCAGAAAAAAGTGGCACACGAACAAAAGGATAAAAAATGCCATAGAAATACAACATTTTAAACTATCTCCCATGTTTTGGCAATTCCAGCATATTTGTGGTTAAAATACCAATCATTTACGAAATTTTCGTTCAGATGGCCTGTCTCAAGATAAATGTTGTAAGGAGATAATTAACCAGTAGGACAAAGAAAATTCAAATAACGCTTTTCTTAAAAATGATTACAATACAAAAATTTCATCTTTATTCTTTGAAAATTTCTGCATATGTCAAAATTTCTGTGGAATGTTTTGAATATTTCGGGGGGGCAAATGTCCCAAATGTCCCCCGCGCCTGGTCCATGCTATCTCGCATCTCTCAGAGGTGTTACCAGGGAGGCTATCGTTTTGGGAATAAAACTGTGTAGGCAGTGCGTTGTAGTTTAACACCTTGAGCCTGTCAATCAAATACGTAAATCGGAACCATGGAAAATCCCGGAAAGGCAGCCGAGAAAGCATACAAGCAATTTACCAGGGGCTGCCAACTCGAATTACGCGGCTTAAACGACAGCTACCAACATAACCACCCACATTGACGATCACAGTCTGGCAGAAATGCCAGGTTGGCCAGTTGTGATGCAGACTTTCAACAGAAAGCAAAGCTCTGTTGAAAGTCTGAGTGAAATACGGCAGAGGTCGAAGCTCTGTCAAATTGAACCGTGATTTAAGACTGATGGCGAAGCTCTGTCGGATAGAGCAGCGAGTTTCTGATAGAAAATGAATTTCGGTAACTGTTTGGCAGAGAGCGATGCTCTGTTGAAAACTAAAGCAGTTTCGAGAAACCGTAAGAACAGTGCAGGTGATCACAACAGCACACTGTGTTGCGCTGAAACGGAAAGCGTGGTACGTGCACCGCTGACTGAAAACAGCTGCATCCTGTTAAAACAGAAAAAGCCATTGCGAACTTTGGTTTGCCCTTACATGGGTTCTCGGGGTTCTGTCAAAAATTTCCCTGATTGGACTTAGAAAATTTTCTACTGCGAACTACAGTTCGCGCTTATGTGGGTTATGTCAAAATATTCCAGTATATCTGACTTTAATATATTTCAGCTTTTTTCAGAATATTCACACACAGCCACCGAACAGAAACGCTCGAACCCCACGGGCATGTTTAACGTATTTGTTGGTGTTTTCTCGTTTGGATTTCGCATTTTCGCATGTAAAGTTGAAGAATAAAAACGATTGAAAGAAATAAAATTCTAGCATGTTTCATAATAATGGAGACACGTAAGAAACAGGGATTTGGTGCGTTATTGTTCGAACGCATCAAAACATTTGTTGTAGCAAGGGTGAAGACAAGCTGCATCAGTCACTCAGAAAGTTGTGATAGGGATTGGTGTTTTAAGAAGTAAAGTCAGTGCACTCTTCGAAAAAGAGCAGACAGAGTAAAATACTAAAAAACGAGATGCAGCTTTTTCTTTAACCGAGAGCGATTATTTAAATTTTCTGGTTAAAGGCAAGGAAGTCGAAAAGGTCAGCCCCATGCAAATATTTAAAGCTGTTGTTCGCCTATGGCAGATACAGAGCTGCACAACTTAACCAACCTGTTTGGTTTACCATGAAAGCCAAACGATTGTTAGTAAATATTGTAATTTAGTTTTGCCTGGTTTATTGTTTCAATTAGTTTAAAAAAGCAAAAGGTATGCAATGAAGGTTAAAGACGCAAACAATTTGACGAAGTAACAAAAATTACCGTAAAAACAGGTTTTAACAACTGCAAGTAACAAACGTTATGCATAAAATCTGTTTGATACTATAATATCTTTGGAAAGTAAGTAGCAATTTCAATGGCAGATATTTCGGGAAATCATTAAACACATGATTTTGTGCATTGCGAAATTGAAGCTACCCATATATCTACATTTTGTGCAAACTTCGCATGATGTATGTTACCTGAAAAAAATCTGATGCCCCAAATCCACTAGCGCATCGGTGTAGAACAACACAAGACAAATGCTGAGACACAATTTACTTTGTACACCGAAAATTCTGTTATCTACTTATAGTGATGAAGTGCACTTCTACGCAAGAAAATTTTTTTTATCTGCAGTTTGGTTCTTCCCAGCTTGCTAGAGCTACAAATGGACAGTGAAGATCGTTTGTACCTTTAACAAAATAAGATTTCATACTGTCTACAGCAGTGAATATGATTACGCCGGATTTTCCGCTCTTCCCAAGTAACTCACAAAAGGAGCTGAAGGTTTTTGAACAAAACGAGATAGAAAAATATCAAATTGTTTCTAGAAGAAAGTTGTTTTAACAACACCTCTGCAATAATGGCGGAACGATGGGCCATACAACGCTCGAAAATGATCCAAAACCTTGTCTAACCTTTAACAACGTGTTTTCTGTTTTTTTTGTACAGTTGCGTACAATTTTCTGCTTGCTGCACACTGTTTGAAGCATACGCAATCTTGCAGGGTATAAATAAAAAATTTGATATGTACATGTATTTTAAACTTTCTAATCGTTTTTTATTTATTCACGGCACTCATAACAATAGACGTAGTTGATTGTTGCGAAAGTTTGACGGTAAAGATTATAAGCTACTGTATACTGTAACCAAAATATGTGCAGAAATGTGTTGATTTCTCTGAACAACATTTTTTGTTTTTTCTGGTGCAACAAATATTGCAAAAAACGAGAAATATTACAAACGGCCCCTCTGAAAGTTTTTTAAAGGCAATGCTATATCACATCTATGAAGGTATAACGAGTTGCAAGAACTTTATTGAAGTCTTCCAGTGTTAGGTATAAGGTAAAGCGTACCTGATTGTGGTCGGTGAAAGAAACTCTTGCTAATGTTTCGTCGAAAACATCATATTCCAATTCTAACCCGTGTTCCAGAAGGTTCTTCTCGAACGTAACCCGCAGATCTTTTTTATCGTGTTGTTGTAAATCATAAACCAAGATGTAGTCAACCGAACGAACTCCATCTCGGAACAGGTTTCCACCCTAAGATGGACAATTCATAAGTTTTCGTGTTGCACCTAAGCCAAAAATTTTTAGACAAGAATGGTTGTAGAGGTAGCTCATGTAATAAAAGTGTACCACACGCGGTAAGGGAGTTGCACCTTTGCCAGAGAAAATTGTATTCTGATATAAAAATGTCCGACGTATATGTGACTTGATGTTCAAAACTTTGCTGCGATCAAACCCCGAACTGCACAGAGGAAAAAAATGAACGTTTCAATTCCTTACTTTCCGCCTTTGCAGTTTGATAAATGCGCAGAAAGCTTTTCTTATGTGTAAAATTGAAAGAGAAGACTCGTAGTGCCTCTGTGACAACCCAATTTTATGTTATCAAATTAGCTTCTCAAAATAACACACAGAGCAAATCTTGCATGTGTGACCTCAGCACCGCGTTAGTTACTGAAACTATATTGCAGGCAGGCAAAACATAAATGCCGCTATGGACAGTGCAAACTGTGCACTAATATCAACTTTAAGAAAGATTTGTTTTGCTGTACCTCGAAATTCTTTCAAAGTAAACAAAATCATAGTTTTTTTATCCAAGCCAACGTTGTTTGCACTACCCAAAAGATGCAGCTACAAGAAAGCGGTCAATATCTCGTACACATCTATATCGTTGGTTGTCTAATAGCCTGCGAAACGCTTGATGAAACTAAAAGCACTGATTGACTTACTCGAAAATGTTGGAGAGAATGGTTTTGCACATCCTTAGACATTGAATACGCCAGCATGAAAAAAAACGATTTTCATCCAAGCAAAAACAAACTAGGTTTGATCAGGCTGTGGCGCGATTTAAGCGAAGAACTTAAAACTCGATACCGAAAATGCAGGCTTTCCTTTTTTAGAGTGAACTCCATAAGTAAAAAGCAGTACACAGTCAGTTGCCCGCGATAGCACGAGACATTAAGCTAATTTAACAGAAATGTACAAAAAGAACATGTGTGAGAAAGTTAAATGACGCCATCCTGCGAAACGTTCACCGAGTTGTTAAGTCGCAAGCCTAGCCTCACACGAATCAGCTTGTCGCCACTAGATGCACGTCTCTGTTTCACTCAACATGTATTCACACAGAGTAAAGGCCAATTTACACTGAGAAGTTGCCAGGAGTAGCCGCGCACGATTCTTTGTTTGTTTTATTGCGCCCAGGAGTTGCCGTGCCGAGCCGTGCACGAGCGCAGAATTACCCGACACAACCAAATACACAAAGGATTACGCCTGGCAACGCCTGGCACGTCCTCAGTGTAGATCGGCCTTAACTCTACTCAATACATAACGGAGCTTAGCCTGTTATGAGCGGACAGTCACGCAGCTCAACATTCCTAATTCTGGTAACGCAGCACCAAGGCCACCATATAGTTGCCAGTTGTTCAGGTGTGTCGTTTCGTATAAACAAGAGAGTTTGTTATGAGGAAGTCGATCCAGCTGTGACAGCAACAATCGTTTATATGAAATGGTGATGACGAGTAGAAATTTGATGGTTCAATGATGACGAGCACATATACGATGATAAAGAGATGAGGGGTTGCAGATTTACTTCACTTCATACACACGAAAAGCTTCTGTTAAATGACGCAACAATTATTAAGGACGTAATGAAGAAGGCGATGTCTATTGTCTATCAGACAATTTAGTTGTGGTGGGAGGGATGATCTCATTAAAAAATCATGTGAACCACCTTTCTACGGAGAGAAAGTGATTACTTCGGTCCAAGTTTGTTCAATTAAAAACGTAGAATATTGACGGAAAATTTGAGGTGGTTGGAGGAAGTAAGAAAACTTCCTGCAAGTCCTGCAAGCAGTAACAAAACACAACCGAAGGGAAAATTCTTACTGCTTGTAGGACTGAAGATGTGTTAAATACACGAAACTAGTTTTCCTGTTAAATAAATTTCAATGTATTCACTAGAGCACGTCACTACTGTGGCTTACAACTATTGAAGACGGATGTGTAAGTTTGAATCGCTGCAAAAAGATGAAAGTGGATATAAAAACGCAAATTTTTTATGAAGACGTAGACACCTACCTCTTTGTTTCGCAGTTCTTTAAGAAACTAAGATATGTTTAACCTGCATCACTACATAACCTTTTTATTAAACTTTTTGCTGCACAACCGAAGGAAAAATTGTTTTTCATCGAAAAATTGTTTTGAAGGTTTAAAATCTTTTATCAAAGATTGCAGCATTTTATATATTCTTCACAAAACTTACCTGGTTTGAGCAGTAATTCGATTTCAGCATGCTTGTCCTTTCTTCATTTTGTCTTTCCTCCGAGGCATCTTCTACACTAGACGGCATGCTGGCAAATATCCACAAACTATGATAGAAACACTGCACGCAAAAACGAAGATGTTTAAAGATTGGAAAAAAAGTTACTTGGATAAATTAACAACTCTAGGTTTGCTGCAAGCTTTCGAGGAATCAACCGACTGGGTTCTGCTTTCAAGACTTGCCGGTAATTCAGACTTATCACATATCTATGTTCAACTAATTAGTCTCCACAAAGGCGAAGCAGTCGAACCAATCAGCAAATTTATGAATTTTAATAGAAAATTGTTCAACCAATCAGCAAATTTTTTAATTTTAATAGCAGTTTTTTTGACCAATCAGCAAATTTTTTAATTTTTTAAAATCAAATTCACGCGTAGCTCTGTGCATCCTCAGGTGTGCAATGTTATTCAAGTAGAATCCCATTGAAAGATTTGATCCTTGTTGAGACTACTTGCTTGGCTACTTTAAAACTGATTTAGAGTTGTCCGGCTCCTGCGTGCAGTTTGACTTATTACTATAATCATTTTTGGATAAGAGAACAGCAGTTTAAACGTTCATTACATTTTTGCTTTTGTGTCTCTTTTCTCCCTGGTCGCACGATTTGAAACGTTTTTACAAATTTTGATATTAGCGATATGTTTTCATGGTGTTTATTGAATTCTGAAAGTTCAGGGCAGGTAAAAGGGATTGAAAAAACATGAAGATTTGTGCAAATTAAACGTAAAAAAAGATTACTGACAAAATTATGAATCTGAAGTTGTGCACTTCTCCTTTTTCTTGAAAACACGTACAAGCAATCATACTAAGCATCTGCTGACGAAATGCATGAATGAGGCAAAGTGCTGTGAAAATTTGCAAGATGTGCCCAGTGACTGATGCGACGCAGCCACCATTTGAGAGTCAATGGCGTTCAGCGTTCATTTCCGAAGTTGAACAATGCAAAGGTTCTGATGGTGATTCAGTACGTCCGCTGCTGCGTCAGCTTCCTATTTCGCACAAGGAATGTTTTCTGTGGGTAGAAACCCTCAAGGTGCATTGTGATATTACGGCCCTGCATCCATAAATACATATCCTCACTCATGATTTGTTGCAGGATTTAAGGATTTACGAACGCTTCTGGACAAAGAATCTGTCATTGCATTTGAGATAAATTAAGAAAACTCCGGACGAAATTAAAATTGAACTATTGCAAAAAGTGCTCAAATATCAGCCCAACATAAGATTTTTCCAAGCCACAATTTTGGCAAATATAAAATCTGGCTGCTCAGGCGTGCGCTTTCCAAATACGGAGTGCTTCAATTGCTTTTTAAGTCATTCGTGAACACCGTCCTAAATAGAAAATATCCTGATCTGCGTGCCTAACTACGCTCCTGCAAATCCATCCCGCAACTGTTGCAGCAACAGAGCACTTTTACGATCGCTGCCTCTATTTTTCGACTCAGTCACAAGAAAAACTGTGTCTACAAGATATTAATTAAGAACTTGGATAACCTATCATACAGCACGTTAAATTTTTCTGATTAATAACTCAAACTGCACAAGCAGTACATGCAGAGCATACCGCCTATTTGCAAAATATAATTTTGAAACTCTCTTTACGAAAAAGCAACTTTAACCTCAAAAAACTACAATGAATACCCACAGATATTAAGCGTGTTTGGCACGATCCGCACGTTGGCCAGGAAAAGATTGTTTATCATTAATATTTCATGTTGCTCTTGCTGTGGCCCTGTAGAAATTGTTGCCGCCTATTATTTGACTATCCCCTGCAGAGCTGTTTGCACAGTGTTTTTCACATCCATGTTAAAGTGCTGAGCAGGCGCAATGTAGAACGCATGAGCAATCCCCGAAAAAATTGCCAAAATCTGGCATTCTGCACCAGTCTGTCACCACAGCATACCGCTGTAATTCTGGTTATGCCTTCTTGTTTCAGAAATATTTCGTACTGAAGTGTTCGTCCCTCACCGAGCAGGAACAATCCTTTAGCATCATCTGATTGAAATTGTTCAGTTATCGGGACTTCTTAATTTTACGTGATATGACTTGAATCTCTTGCTCTATCGATCGTTACAATCACTTCATATTTTATGCTTTTACGTTAACATGAGTTGGATTGCACTACATGAATTTTTCTTCTTTTTTCCTGAAGACCTGAGTCAACCTACCAATGGCCTTTTTCGTGAACAAGCAATATAAAAGTTGACCAATGCTATTCTCTCAGATTGCGCATCAACTCCAAACTTAAAGCCACACACTTGAAACCCTCTGTGGCAAATAGTAACATGTGCTCAGGGAAATTTCAGAAGGAAAAGCTTTTTACTTCTTTATATATGTAACTTCCTATGTCAGATAAGTAAAACTGAACATACAAACGTGTGAACAACAAAGTAAAATTATGTGCAGTAGCTGTTAGGCAACGTGGGTGAAGGTGCCATCTGGAAACAACGGGCTTACAAGATGAAAGATCAGACAAGCGAATAGATCGGAAGCTGTAGGCAGCAGCTGCTGCAAAGCAGCTCGTCTCATACAAGAATTCTATTTTGTTTCCTATAATAGCCCTTGCATTCTGTGACCCACAGCCTTTTAAACTATCTATTTTCTTTGCGATACTTTTCATTTCTTTTTACTCGCAAGTGTTAAGTACCTGATCAACCCATTAGAGCGCAAAAGTGTTTTTTTTAATTGCAGCAAGTGTCTTTATCACCAAAAGAATTTCGATAAGTTGGAGTTCATATTGGCCGATTTCAAAAACCAACATTTAAATTCTTGGAATGCAACCAAAAAAACAATAGCTTACCACCTTAACTTTATTGCCTAAACAAACAACTTGACGTTGCCGATTAATTTAATTTAACCACAAAGTTACGATTAATACATACAGAAGAGAGGGAATGGCAGTTTGTTGGTACAAGAATGACATCTGATGATGACTGCAGACGCACGGAACCTAACAAAATTCTCCACTGCGTGTTTCAGTTGCATTCACCACGCCGTTACTCCAGGCATGAAAACATCAGATAATCTGCGGTGCATCAAACCCGTATAATTAAAATCCAAGATAGCGAATATACTGTAAGCTTGTTATCAGCTGGTTGTATTGCATGTTTTTCTTTAAAAAAACGTTCTTTGCTTTTAACCCTACAAGCAACATGCAGTGGGTAGTGGATACATGATCATTCTTCAATATATAGACTTAAAACGAAAATGCATATTTTCCCACACGACAACTATTGCTTCGGGTTGCATTCGTGAAAAGAAAGAACTATGTACTCACGTGAAGGGAACTTAAGAAGGTTCTGCATAGAACATCTGATGCATATGTGCGTATCTTAACTTGAAAACTGCATCCTTCGTGTAGAAATATTTGGTTAAGTATGATATTAAACAGCACGATCTCGTCGAAACGACCAGAAACAACCCTGGTGTGACAAGTGCAATCCCTAACACTCCTGACACTAGACTTAGAGATGTGAAATGTTTGAAACTTTAGGTAGTGCCCAAACAAATTTTCTGCAAAACTGGAAAACACATACTGTTTTGCTGCTCTAAGAGATTGTTGTGGTCCTAAATGGAAAAGATGAAGCTGCTTGCTGTCTGTGGCAAAAGAGGAAGCGAACACGATTTGAAGCGGACGATGCGTTGTCACGTCACTGACATAGTATTTGCTATTCCTATGCACACCTTTCTTTGGTTGTTGTGCGTTTGGGGGCTGTTCATCATCCTAAACAGGAAGCTTGCTGAAAAAGGTTAAAACAAATGGCGTTGTCCTCTGAGCAAAGCCATCTGTCATCGATAAGCAATTTGCAAAACGCGTTTTGTAAACCATTAGCAAAGGCCTTTCCATTTGTTAATTGCCTTGTCAAAACTCGGAGCCTTTATAACCTAAAATTAGACGTTACAGCTTCCTATTACGCCTTGAATAGAGGCTTATAAACTTATCATCAACAGTGAGCATTTATGGTTTATATCTTACGACTGTTTAGCTGAATTATTTTCCACGTCCACATTTTGGCGTTTGCAATAAAGATTAACCAGCAGTCAGTGCATTTAACGAATAAGACCTTACTATAAAAGTAAAACGTTTGACATGATACGACAAACGTTAGATGAAAAATCACAAAAGTTTGTTGTCAAGTGTTTCTTCCGTTTAGCCTGATGATCGTGAACAGTCGATGGGCAATTTTACTTACAAGACATGTCACGATTTGTTATCACAACGGCTCTGAACTTTACTTCTATCATTTCGAGTTTGTCCGCAGATCGCTCCCCCTGATCAGGCTAATTCTTACACAGAGATTTAGCCAGGCACACGAGAAGTATTTAAAACAAGAGATTGAAAGTAACTGGGAGAAGACTTTTTTCATCTCCGACTATAACAGCGGTTGTGTGCATCCACGTCGACATGCATGCATTGAGGAAACGGCGTTGTTTAGCTGAAGCAAACGATTCCAATTGAGACAGCATATGACAATTTCCGTGCAAACATCATAACTCTTCACTTGCCCAACTACAAACAAGACTAATAACGGAAAAGCTGCGGTTATTCGCTTCTCACACTGTTTTGCCGATTGAGGTGATTACGCAACGTGGAAATCGATTCACAACCACAGAAGGCCCGCGTACCCACGTAGGGCATTCGGTAGCAGTGCCCCCACAAATTTCGTGCATGATAAAAAAAGTGTTTTAAACATACAATAAAAACAAAAATCTTGCCCGTAAAAAATGTATTTTGCCTCCCCAAACCTTAAACCCTTGCTATGGGCCTATACTTCAGGGATAATCGCAATCCTGATTCTTGTGCAAGAGCGCTAACGTCAGCCACTCCAACAGGCGAGTCTTTAAAGATTTCGGCATGTCCCTAATCGTCGTCATGCAAATAACACAAAACCAGCTTATATAAATGGACGAAAAGCATCTAGACGCTAGTGATGCAAAGAAGTTGGACTTAACAGCTCTCCGTCCAGGCAGCTGCTGTTCGTATTAATTGATCGCATTCAGAGAACAATGTTGATGAAGCCACTGGGTTTTATTAGAGGGAACTATTTTCTCAGAATTACTGGGAGTTGACAAATATTTTGCAAAACCCGTTATTCGGATTACCACACCGCAAAAAATCGTGCTTTTGATTTTCCATAAGATTTAACAATGTTTTGGACATGCCGTTGCTGAATTGCGATAATAGATGATTCACATATTCAGGGCCAGTTTTAAGACTATTTGGCCGATTTCATCAAACTGGGCCCCGCACCTTACGGGGTCCCGCGCCAGAGTTACGGTTTGAAACCTTTTCTGTATTCTAAGAGAAATATACTAGGCTACAACTTCAAATGTGTGTTGTTTTGTTTCTATCCCGGTGGAAGCTAGCTCATTTTAATCACAAGGTGTGCAGTACGACCAATACTATTGATTGTTAATGCATTTTTTCAGATTATTGTCATTGCTTGTCTTTACTAAAAATGATCATATAAAAAGTCAATACAACATGGCAAGCACATGCAGAGATCGATATAGAAAGCGTAAATATTTAAGTGGCAGCCAAAAACGAGCACTGGCCAAGGTTGAGGTAGCTAAAAATGAAATGCATGGAGGTGCTATCAAAAATTTCTTGTCACTCCATCTCTTAAGAGTCGATGTAGTGAGGATGAAGAAAGCAAAAAATATTCAGGAAATGGCGACATAGTCGTGAGTCTAGTTGCGCATGGCAAATATAATGATGACATTGATTGCAAATGATAAAACGATGGCGCAGCGGTTAACCAAATTGAAGATGATCTCAATGTATCAGAAGACAGTGGAAAGTTTACTTATGACCGAAAAAAAAAACAATTCCAAACATCATGCAATGATAGATCATCCGTGTGTATAGTTGGAATCAACATGGATGATAACCAAACCAGTTGTCCAGCACATACAAATAAAATGTAAGAGATTAGACCAATGAAATATCCTCCAATTATTCTGTGAACATCTTTCCAACAAATGAAAAAAGATTGTGTTTTTCAAAGTTTCACTCTAAAAGAAAACTTCCAAATGGGAAAGTGTTGAAAGACCTTGGATTTTGTAGGATACTCTCAGTCTGCTGATATAATTTCCTCCATTTGTTGCAAAGGTTTTAGTAAAAACATAGCCAGTACATCTTCTACAAGCGGATTCAACAACTGGTATAATCTTAATAAAAAGTTATATGAGCATGAAAATTCAAAAATTCATATGGAAGACACATGGAGTTTCTGGGAGTTACACCAAAAACTTTGTAATGGACAGACAATTGACAAAAAGCATGAAAAATTCGATCGTCAAGGTTTTTAATGATATTGGTGTAGGTACAAATGAAATGGCTGAAGCTGTTGAATTACCTTACCATTATAGTTTAGATATTTTCAAGAAAAAAAAGCTACGAAGAAGGAAGAGAATGTTTTCATATGAGACAGAAGATCAACCTTTGGATCAATGTTCCCTATAAGAAAATTGTATTTTGAGCAAATGTTTGTTTTAGTGCGTATGCAATTGCGCAGTCATGCAGACCCATAACCAATAAATGGTTTCAAGCGGTAAGAGGGTTATGTGATATATATACGATATTAAATTTGGAATGTTGGAAGTGCGTGATAATGAAATTTCAATGCGCAAATGTGGTGCTGCGCATTTGCACAGTATTGCACTAATGGTATTTGCACTAGTAGTGCATTTTCACTAGTGGTACTGCGCATTTGCGCAGAAACACTGCTTTGGGTGATCCGAAAGAAGCGTACAGAGATCAGTAACTCACCGTAGTGCCAGACCGAGCTATTCATTGCATATAGTGTAGATTTGGACAACTTAGAACCCATGTAAAATTACTGAGATTTCCAAAATAACTTCCAAAGTATGCAGAAGTCAGAAATAAGGAAAACACACGGCTGACCTTGACGCAGCTTGAACAAATACCACAATAAAACAGTGTAGTGATGGAGAGGGAAGAGATAGTTATTAAAAAAACGGAAGACGTTGATAGTTATTTATCGGCTAAAAAGCTTGAAGTTCTGAAAACTTTTCATCGCTCCAGTATCATTATGCCTCATACTCTGTTTGAATACCTGCTAGTAGACAATCAATTTACAGCATTTCCTAATCGTATATTGCTTTGAGGACCTACATAACAATGACTGCAACAGTTCACATCAGGCGAAAGAAATTTTTCAAAACCAAAACTAAGTAAAACATACTTACGATCAACAATTTCACAAGAGAGGCTAAGTGAGGCTAAACACTTGGACAATGCCATCTATAAAAAATGACATTGCTGAAACCATTGACCTTGAAAATATATTGAGAGACTTTGCAAATAAAAAATCAAGAAAAGCCTTTTTCTAAAAGATCTGTGTATGAGCAGTATGTCTGTAACTGCCCTGCTTCGTATTAAAAATAAATTAATAAATAAAGATGTCACAGTCTCTCCAAATTTTAGTATATCAAGCATTTAATTTTTTCGTTAAAGACGAACATACTACACAGAAGAGAAACATATATGACTTTTGCTTTTGTAGAGTGGGGAACCCCCGCGCTATCAATTTTTAATTGGGCCTCTCAGTTTCTAGCTCCGCCCCTGCACATATTAACCGCTTTGTCCAAAGAACCGGTGGCCTCTATAAAGTAGAGGGAGCACAATGTTCTAGGAGCCCTGTTTTGGGGGCGCCAAAACATTGTAACGCAGCTAGGGGTAACGAGGTTAGATGGTGCCCGGGGCAAAAGCAAGTTTGGCGCCCTTGCATATTCGAACCTGAAGTCTTTTCCGGAAGCAAATGTACTGTGTGGAGGAAAGTATTCATTCGGCGCCACCATGGTGATTCAGCGCCTGGGGAATTGTGGCCCCTTACCCCTCGTCGTTACGGCCCTGAATGCAATGCATACTGCGAATTGCTTGCGCTTTTTTTGAATGTCATGACTGCCCCGAGAAAAGACATTCTGTTTGGGCGAATGCCTGCTGAAAATACATCTTTGCCTTAAGGTACACAGATGGCCTCTTTTTGTGCAAAAGCTTTTTAAATGGCGCTCTAGCCAGCTCGTCCGTTGCTGGTCATTTTTTCTAACTGCAGAATTCAAACAAAATGTTACAAGAACATACGTTACAAATTGGCTTGGTCGCTCTTCGTTTATGCCAAGTGCAAAACAGCAGAACTGTGTGTTGCTTAGCAACCGATGCTGGAAAAACTGTGTCGGCATGTTGACGTTGTACAGGGAAATACGAGAAGCTAGCGGACAGTACTGTAGTTTGTACGAATGGCAGAGAAACGCAATGTTAAAAAACCTTTCTGTTGTGTGTGGGTTCCTGGTCAATGCGGGGTCCGTGTTGGGAAGTTCAGAAAGCACTTGGTGCGCTTTGATTTCAAACGTCCACCAGTCCAACTTTGTTATTGCTTAACTCAGTAATTCGACAGATAAGTAAATCACTAGAAATGTAGGGTTTTAAGTGCTCATATAATAGAAAACGATAGCTGAGATGGAATTAGAAACGTGGAAAGTGAGAAACAGTGGTCTGATGTTTGCGTGCATAATGCCGTGTTAGACAGCTCCAGGCCATTATCGGAATGAGACCAACCACGGCAAACTAACGAACGAGACCATTCAGTGTGCTTTCGACAACGCAGCAATTACTGATGATTCGGTCAAATCGGTTAAAAGCCATTTCTGGAAGTTTGGTCATGTTGCCAGTTACGAACGGTTGATCTGCCTGAACTTTTGCTTGTGACCAAAGTCGCAGCTAGGTAAGCAAAGTTACAGCATTTGACCCACCGAAAAAGAACATTTTATCATCTTTCGTAAGGCTTTTTCATGCTGCATTATTGCTCGCAGTGGTAACAAAACACTCAAGAGTGTGCAAAAATGTAAAGTTAGTTCCTGAATTAACTGTGAGGTGAGCTGCCAAATGCTATAAGTCAACGATGTTAATTGTTTTTCTTTATTGGAAAATGGACTGATCGTAGTGAAGTAGAAAAATAGTGAATTCTTCGGGACGGTGTGAAGTAAGCTCTGAAAGCTAAGTGAAAATCCTTGCGGCCTTAGCCATCGGGGCAGGAGGGGCATTAACAACAGTTGCCTTTGAGCAGCTGAAAAAAAGATATTTATATTTCAGAAAACATTTCAGAAAAATTTACGATAAAGGCTACCCCAACAAAATGTCCCGATACGAAATCAAAAAGCTAATGCTTTACAGGATATTTCATGAAGACTGCATAAAACACACTGTCAATTTGATGAAGGAACCTCACATCTTCGAAAAACAAAAGTTAAGAAACCAACTACACCTTTTAAATTTTATGAAGTTTCGAATTCTTCACAAAATGTTAGCTAAATAATATGGCTGTGGAATGCCGACTCTTTCTAATACGGGCCTCATCACGATCTAGGGCAGTGGATCGTAATCTTCTGTCTACCACGCCGCCGCGTAAGGACTTGCGCCCCTCTGGAAATTTATTGACGCCCCCTGGGGGGGCGTGCTTCCCTCGTTAAGAACCACTGATCTAGGGGTTCGCGATCGCCAGCGTGCGAATGACCTTACAGAGGTCCGGGAACAGATGCGTTATATCAATGTAGCGTTATATCACCAGTTGCTCGAATCTTTTCACGGCAAAATATTGGAAAAGCTGAAAAAAACATGTTTACACATGTAAAAAAATTGGGAAATAATACTAAAACGTGGCAATTTTTTTGCCTTAGGAAATAATGTTTTTTTGACTCGTAGTCTGCTCCACACAAAGGAACGCAGAATTTTGCCGCTCTTGCCTCTGACGTAACTTTGCAGTACCTCGGTACGGCAGCTTGTAAAAAAAACAGCCCGGTGTGGGTTGCTGCGACGACATGCTTGTAAAAAGTCTCTTACACGATGTAGTACTGTAAAACAACTTGAACAGCGCTACTGCGCCACTGCGCCACGCGCTGCTGAGGAAACTTTGCGAAGCATAAGTACTGTAGTTCTCTTGTGTTTGTCACTCCGGCTTGCCGCCATAAACGATGCTTAGCTCGATGCGCAATACACCACTGCAGATGAACAAGCAGTCGTGTGGATGGCGTAGTTAGAGCGTAGTGACTTATTGCAGGTCAAAACAATCCCTATAGGACCAAGGGAAAACGATGCCGAGCCAACGCCCCCAACGCCTACTGCTGCTGTGAAATGCGATATTTGTTTGAGCGAGAAACATAGTACTATTGAATTGAGTGACATGCTGACGACGTCACACCATTTCTGGTGTGTAACTTTGTCAGGCTTAAGATCCAGCAAAACAATGTCAGGAACGTAGCAAATCAAAGGCGTTATTGCGGAAGGTTGTCATTGTCGTCGCGGACGACGAGCTCCGACAGTTGTTTACGCTGCCGAGTTTTGAAGGTCCCAGCCAAAGACGACTTGGTAAAGGTAGCTTGGAAGGCAGCACTTTGTTGGTTCTCGGTCGAGGCACTTCGTTGCTGGCACTCTTCCAGCCTATTTGTCATATCGGAAAAGTAATGATCCGCCAACCTTTGAGTATTAAGATCGTCATTTAAGTGGTTATATGTTGAATTTGCCGAAACACTCAATGTGGCTCTCGTGTGGCCGACTTGAATAAACGTTGTAATTGCTCAGTTACTGTGAAAAATCTTTTTCCTGTTTCAGATGAAAAAGGGTCTGTGAAAGAAAATAACGCCTTCAACCATCTGCGCATGTTAGGAGTTTTCGTGTGTTTAACATTAGCTGTGCAACGAGGCACAGAAGATTATTTTTACTGAGCTGCATGGCAGTGTGCTGCTCACCTGAAAGAAGCCGGAAAAACAATGCTGGCATTTACTTTGCTTCAAAAAGATCAGCCTTGTAGTTTACATTTCTGCTTTATGTTTTTTATTGCGAAAAAGAAAGGCGTCTACCTAAATGTGGTACAATTGACAAGACTTATTAAAGATTTCGATAACTTTACTGTTTTGCACCCCGCTTAAGCTCAGTGTGGCAAAGAAATCCGATTCTGACCAACAACTTTGAAGCTGTTAAGACATTTTTTGAAAAAAATCTGACCGTTGACAGTTTTGCTCAGAGGAGTTGTAGATAAAGGAGTCTACTTTTCAGTAAGGTTCATTGAGCAGAAAACTTCGTATATGCGTCTAATAAAGTCAACGAAGAAAAAGTACACAAATATAGCAAATATTGGTATCCTGCCGTCAAAAGGTACAGCGTAGGTCCACTTCCACCATCAGCAAATTTACTGTTATCGCAAAGACTTTTCCAAAGCGGTTTGCCTCCGATAGTGTCTTCTCTGGAAAAGATTTACCTTACGCGGGGAAAGAGAAAGCTGCCATCAACGTTTTGTGACACCGAGGTAAGACTGATAGGAAGTGAACAACAGGCGTCTTAGCGTGTGGTTTGAAACTGAACGGGAAGCGTTTGTTCTACGACCTCCCGGGTCTCTGACTTTTTCTTCACCTTTGTGGTGATACTGGCGTTAACCCCTCCACTTAACGTCTTTTGGATGACTTTCAAACGGAACCGTGTGTTGCTGGGTCTGGCCGCTGGCAGGATGTGTCCCAGCTGTCCCGGATATGCTTGCTTGCTGCAGACAAAGCAGGTTTGCAGATCTGTAATTGTTACCAACGTTTTGTTGACAAAACGTATTTCAAAACACTGAACACAAAAACTGAAATAAATAAGTTTACATTTGAAAACGGTTGGATTTTTTGAAACAATTCAACACGTGCAGAGAACTACGAACGGATTTTTCAAGTCGAAATAAACAACTTATCTTTGATATGTTGAATCGTTCAATGTTGAGAAAATTTCTAGGAGATTGTTTTTTTTATGAAATGTTGCATGTCTGCGCAAATGTGAACAATATGAGTAAATTGCCCAAAGCACAATACTGAATTTTTTCAATCAAAATTAACTTTTGCAAGAGGGAGATTTCCTTTACAACCATCTAGCTACGTTGAACGTAACGAAAATTTCAATGCACGCGGTTGTTCAACACCATCAACCTAATTTAGTAATGTTGTTGCTGCTCACCCAAGTTTATTATGCAGAGTACACAAGTTGAGGCTAATCAAAACTATGGCTTCTGCTGGAATTTCCTGGTTGAAAGCACTAACCTTTTTTTATAAAGCTATTGAATGCGAATGGTTATTTCAGGACTAAACTGATATACAATTTTATTTTGCTTTATCCCACACATTTTACGACAACAACAATAAAAGGATTTTTATAACAAGATGCTCACGTACAAAATTACAATGTTAAAGGAGAAAATCAGTTTACGTAAGCTGAAGTTCAAAACCTAAAAGTTCAAACCACTCCGTTACAGCATAAGTTCGCACGATTTCAATCTCTGTTGTCGCCTGACAAACAACTTTGAACGATACCATCTTAAGATAAACAAACGTCAGTCTGTTTGTAATCTTCGAGGCTTTGTTCGTCGAGTTCAATGCTCAACGCCTTCGGTTTGTAAAAAAGATGTTTACCCAACGGCAATGTTGATCTACGTTACGAACAGTGTAGAAAGTGTAAACAATAAGGATCTTTCATTCTGGCGGTTGCTTTGCCAAATGCATCGCCAGTGTAAACAGACCTTAGGATGAGAACGTATCGGTGAATGCAAAACTGTGTTCAGAAAAACCAGTGATTGCCTAGGAGGCCGTTCTTGTTATGGGCGATACTTCGGTTATCCGACCAGTGGCATGTAATGCTGAAGCACATGTTTTAACCTGCATTCTCACTGTCAATATTTACCTCAATGAAGACATGCACTTGTGGAAGGTAATATAAATAACAGCGTGTTTCTGGAATTCTCTTTTCAAACTGTTTGACGAGCGCGTGCTTTCGTATTCGTTCATCTTTTCAGCTTGGGCAGTTGGCTCGCGCCGAGCTGCAGACTCGGATACTGCAGCTATGGCTGTGGTAGGGTATGTCGACTTTCAAGCAAGTTTAAACTTGTCGTATTTCCTAATGAGTGAAAACAACATTAGGCTCAAGTAGCGTGTTAATGTAGGTGTGTACATTTTTTTAACAAAGTTAATTGGAGTACTTCATTTCTTAGAAAGAAGTTTCTGGCTTAAACGAACCAAATTTTAGCAACAATACGGAATAAGAAAACCTTTTGGTCTGTAATGCGTCTTTTTTCACGCAGCAGACAAAAGCCAAGAATCGAATAAAAACCACATGAAACTGTGGAGAATACCTCATTTGAGAAATCGTCCGACACCGTGTTACCAAAGACAAAAAGTGTTTATACTTTTTTCAATGCAGCTATAAAATTAGTGCCATCACGGTAGCTCCCTCAAACGTATCCGAACGCAGTGAAACGTGATTGAACATTCCAAAAAAATTGACATTTTAAAGTTTTCAGCTACGTGTTTTAATCAAGAGCCATTTTTTTACTTCACACCATTTCATTTGCCAAAACACTTCATGAGCAAAATGTCATGCATTGCAGTTGATTATTAAATCTCCAATGCATCAACGGCAACAAATTCATATTTCTGAATTCAATCTTATTCTTGTTTTTCCGAGAGTGCGATTTTAATCTAGGCCTTGCAGTCACTCTTTCCATGATGTAAAAGGATGTCTTGTAAAAAGATATCATAAAACGGGGTGAAAGATCACGGCATGCTATAGCAGGAGCTTTAATTTTGCGCAAAAATGCGATGCAAACGCGCTAAAGACGCATGCGTAGTAATCATCTTCATCCCTACAGAAGGTTATACGCTAGCTTACATCTTTAACGCGTTTTGACGCGAGTTCCCTACAAGTGGTAATATAGAACACGTGGAACAAGAATAGGAAAAAGACTTGTGACGGCACAACAGAAACCCCAAATGACCCCACCAGTGACATCGCACGTTCGCTTTTCTTCGACAAACCTCTTTTCTCACCCGTCAATCTCCCATGTTGTAGGAATGAGTGCTGATTGAAAGGCTACCGCGTGAGGTTAGAATAACTTAAACGCGCGTTCAGTATGTTTGGAAAGATGCCTCGGTTCGTTCAATAGCTCCAAGCACTCTATTGTCATTAAAAGTATTTCGCAAATTCTTTGCCAAAACGCTGTCCGTACTTTCCTGATGGGACGGTTTCCGTTGTGGAACAGACTGCTTCGGTTTGGACCAGATGACTAGCGGTTTCGGCAATCAAAGTCAAGCTTAGGCAGCGTCGTGTTTTTATTTGCCCCTACTTTCGCGCAGCACTTGAGTTGCTTGGCTCTTTCACAGCGGCCACAAAATCTTTAGCTCGCATGGAAAAACGCGCAAGACCGTAGAGGAGAGTCAGAACCTCGTCAAAGCATCTAACGCGCTTGAGTGGCAAGCACAGATGTCCGGTGGATCCTGTTGTTTTCTTCCGCATTCTGCGCACCACCGATGGGCGAGCGCATGTTGAGCGAGTAGATCATCGGTCTCGGTTTGTCTGGTACGTTCGCGCTTGAAAGAAGCTCTCTTGACAATAACATCACCCGAGCAGATTAACCACTTCATGTTCTAGTAGACTCTTGCGTGGAAGTGTTTATCGCACACTTGTAATGATGAAGAGTTTTCCATCAAGCGCGAAAGTGCTGGTGATTCACCTATAACGCACGCAGGATTCGGCATCAAGCATACATTGGGATGGCGCTTGTTTTTACGCGTTTGTTCTCCAGGAAGACACAGTGGAAAGCCGCATCACGTTGAAATAAGTAACTGCTTGCTTGCAAATGCGATGCATGTATGTTACGTAGCTGCAAATAAAGAACCTACCAAAATGTGTTTTCTTCTTACATTAGCTTAACAACAAGGCACTAACATAAATTGCAATTATGATAGCCACATCAGGAGAATACAAGTTTTCAGAGCTAGGCATTGGTACTCTAAATCTTGCTTGACATAATTATATAAGCTACGTTAGTCAAGCCCTACGGTAACACTTCTTGGTAGCTGTTTTGATTTATATATACCTTATTTCTAACTCTCGAATGTATAAAGAACAAAGTTTTGTCTGATTACTATTTTCATGACAAAGAAAATCTTCACATGTTTACACTTTCTCAGATTCCAACTAACACATTTTCAGACGCCGTTGGGCCAATTTGTTTAGCGGGGCAGTCGCAAGCGTGGCTGATCACTACGTGGAGCTTTATGACTTTCTTATGTTGCGATAACTCTTGTAATCATCAAAAATTTGCAATGCACTGACGATGGTAACAGGCGTTACCGAAACGTCTGCAAAATGCCGTTCTTACCGTTTCCTCTCGCCATGATTTTTGATGTTGCCCTCCAGCATTTTAATTAAAAATGCGTGCCAGCTTATTGCAATACCTGTTTTTTTCTGCTGGCCTATGAGGGCAGTTCTAGCTGCAATGGTCACAGCGTTATTAGCTGCATATGTTCCAACGCCATACGTCAAATATTTCAGTGACATATCAGTGCAGCCAGTTTTCACAGTTGCCCTGCTGTGGTAAGACTGCTAGGCATACACAGCACTTACGTTGTTTGTTTTACATGCTTGTCTACCCGAAATCCGGCTTTTTTTGTCTCTGTACGTTGGAGCTTCAGTGATTATAAGCTAGATGGTTGCTGTACTGCTTGCGTGACCGACCCCTTCTCCAGTGGCTCAAGTGTATCAGCAACTTCTGTCTAAATTGGAGCGGGCATGTGAGTTTCAGCTGAAGTGTTGGTATGACATATTTTGCTTTCAACACCTGGGTTAACAATAACAGCCAACCACAAGGCCATTTCTTCTCGAGTAGAGGAAAAAGACAAAAATGCAGCTTGTTATGTCGTTAAAATTAACATTACACGTTGGCACCTGATGAGCGTCATATTGCGTGGAACCTGGTGGCACAAAAAGTTTTATAGGTTGGTTCTCATGATCTAATCTAACAGGTTTTTGATATATTGTTTGGTACATACCTCATCAGAAGAATATTTTGTTAATGCAACACGTAAATCGAAACACTGACAACTTTTTTGAAAAACGCCTTGCTTTGTGCAATACTGGGACTGGAAAATTTATTAAGAAATGTTTCATATGATCCAATAGCCTGGTCTCATTAACGCACATCAGTTTCTAATAAACTTTTATAATCGGTATTCCCGGTAAGTTTTATTTGCATGAACTGTGTTTTTCATGTTGTCCAACAGTGACCACATATTCCACGTGCCTTTATTGGAAAGTTAGCAAAATCGCTCAGCAGTATATCACATGGTTAAAAATCTGATTCTTCAGTCTGAGACAGTCAGTGAACAACACGGCAAAATAAAATGCGTTGCTGGATATGGGTAAAATTTACATTATGCTGCATGCTAAAACCGGTTACAATCAATCAAACAAAAAGTACAACACATTAACGATCGGAAATGCAACTCGAAAGCTTCTATGCGCTACATACAAGCCTTATCTAATGTTGAGTTTTGCGTGAGTACTTACACGTAAGGAATTGAACTGTAGTTGATTCATTACATAGCAGATCTTAAAACTGTTCAAATACACGGTGTCGTCAAGTTTTGCTGCCTGATCGCTGAGCAAGCAAGTCTTCCTGGTGAAAAGAAACGCAAGAGAAAATAGGATGCTTCATACTGATTAGGCAAAATAATTTAAATAAAAAAGTAAGTGATGACGTTTCAAAGAGTGGTTTATGCAAGGAAGTATAGTGGAACACAAAAGGTGTAGAAAAAAGAATTTTTTTAACACATTGAACCTTTTCCAAGTATTTGATTTCGCAATGTTGACAAAGTCTCTGGATATGTGTCGTTTTATAATTGTGTGTACAGTGGATATAACAAATAACCTCGCCCTCTGTGATTCATCGCACTTGTCAAATCGTTCAACCCAGGCTTAGTTTAGTGCGAAAGATTTTTGACACTGATTCTGTTCTGTTCGCCATTGTGGACAGCCTAGCGGACGAAGCAAGGCACCCTGGGCAGCGGCTTGATACCATTCAAGCAACTTTCAGCAAACAGAGCACTTGTCGTGAGCCTACGCGACAATAAGGGAAAGTTGTTGACGCCGCCAGAACCGCCTGCTCCACTCGACTCATGACGTCAGACTCTGTGGGGACAAAAGCAATGGGAGAAGACAGGGATTCGAATACAAAACAAGTGAGCAGTGCGACCGGAACCAAATGCGCTAGTGACTGTTTCGAATACGCATCGACCTCAAGAGGCGTGTTTCTGCTTCACGAAAGTTCGAGCGAGAACGGTTCCGAGTGCAGCACGTCTGATCAAGAAATCGATATGACCAGAGACATTGTGGGCAGACGAATGAAATCAAGCACTCCGATAGTCATACCAAAGCTTAAGGTTGGTAATTTGTGAATTTTAGGCTGTTTCTTGTTTTAAATGTCGGTGTGGACAAATAAGAAGAAGCTGGTATGTCTTTGAAAATCACTTACTGCTGCATTTGATTCACCTGGTCTTAACACCAATGCAAAGTTTTCATAATTTGAAGATCCAACTCACAGTTTGAAAAAACTCAAAGTTTTTGATATCTTAGAGAAAGTACACTATTTCAAGAGGAAGGTGAAAACCTCCTGATACTGAACAGAATTTGTAGAAAGAAAATCCCGATAAGTTTGAAACGAAAAATGTATTTATTTATTGTCTCTTTTACATTTAGTTGTTTTTGTTTATTTGCTTAGCTCACTTTCAAGGTCCATACAGCATGCGTTGGTGTACAAGGTACACGAAAATCACTTGCACAATATAAAGAATATCGGAGACGTTAGTGCATAGTTAAACTCAACACTGTGTAAGAGAATATCTCCTTCAAAGAAAAAAGCACCGTCCCAGTGCCTCCCGTAGTCTCTCATTTTAATACGCTCTGCCCATAAAGGAACTTTGTCTGTTCACTCTTTATTTGCTCTGATGAAGGCCCGCTGTCAAGCAAGTTGATACGTCGGCGCCGTTTTTAAAAATCAGCTGTTGAGCAAAAGTTATTTTTTGAGGTAATAGCACAGGTACAGGTAATGAGTAAGAATGAAGACTTGAAAAGATAAAAAGTACATGTTATAAAGTGATGGAACTTCATTTTGACAAAATTCGTCGATCTTGGATCAGGAGGCAGTCAATAACGATAACTCTGCTGAAAAAAAAGATTTCAACAATCAAATTCAAAACGAGTTATATGCATGGAATTTTTACAAAAATTAAATTTCACTACGAAATTCAATAAAACAGTAAGATACAACAAAATCCCGAGATTTTTAGTTCATCAAAGAGTTCAAAGTAGTTTGTTTTGCTAGTTTTGTCAAAAGCAACTTTATTAAGAAACTTTAAAAACTTTACATCAAACGGTATGACGCTTAAAAATGTACGAGCAATTTTCTAATTTGTCGCTTACATGCAAGGATTGCATGTGTGCTTTAACTGTTAATATTTCACTTTTTCCTCAAACCTTAGAAACAAAATCGAAACAGCCAACATGAATCAAGTAGAAAAAAAGTCTAATTAACATTAAAGATTGCTTTTTAGTACAGGAATATATTTAGTAATATCTAAACTTTTTGCGTGTTTTCTTCATTTTTCTGCATTTAAAGTACGCCTGTTTAGTGAATTAGCGAGAAGCATATTTCTATTAGATTTACATAATTGTGTCTGCGTCCTGTTGCAGTGGTCATGACGATGGTACATATGACTTGTGTTTGACTATGCAATAGCCAATATGCATTCGGTATATGCATTCGGAAATTTGTACGTGCTGTGTTATTTTATGAAGTGCGTGGCTTTCTTACAAGTTACGAGAATGTTTGACTTATTCCACGAAACATAATATTCCACGAAACATAATTCGCTTGCAGTAGAAGATAGCTGTGTAAAAACGGTGGCCGTGAATAATCAGAAATTTCAATAAATTTCTCCATAATCGCCTGTTAGTATTAGAACATAGCAAAGTGTTTGCTTTTCCTTGACCATAAAAACACGAAAAACAGCTTGTGATTGAACCGAACGATAAGGATGCCTCTCAAGAAGAAAGTGTTCACTTTCTTCTATCTATTCTGTAGATCGCCACTGTTAACGACCTTCCTGATGGTATCGAACGTCGTGATTATCCTGAGGCGAGAAATGAGACCCCCATCGGCTCAGCGGGAGACTGCGCATACAATTCGCCCAACCTTCCGCGGCCGTCCAAAGATTTCAGTCACGTGATGATCAATCTCCGTCATCGCGAGGTTCAACGCGTCAGAAGCTGCGACAACGTCGGTGCGGAAGACAGCGACAATGAATCTTGCAACAGCCTACCAGGGAAACTTATGTCTTCTTCTGTTCCTACGACAAGAATGATGAAGCCAAAAGGCAGGAGAACGGTGAGCAGTGATTTATGGGAAATACCTTAAATATCTCGGCTCCGCGTATTTTTGCAATTCTACATTGCCTGGCGTTTCTGCAACTGGAAAACTGCAGTAAAAGAACCGACAATTTTGCTTTCTTGCTCGTCGCAATGGCGTATCGTTTCATTAGGTACTTTGTATAGTTTCAGCTTTATTTCTTTGTGACATCCCTTTGGTTCTATAAGTAACAGATGTCCAGTGCTCTGTGATTGCTAGTTTGAATTTTTACCATTGCGTGATATGGGCAAATAACCTCATTGCCTTCCTTACGTAGGCTATTCATATGCAGCGAAATATTTATCCAAGTACGTAGCTAATACATGAAGTGCAATTCGGAAGAGAAATAAGTCCAATATTAAATAGATTTATACAAATCAGTTTCACAAGGCTGATACCAATAGAAATCATAAATCGTACCGTAATAAGCGTAAATAACAAGATCCGGTTGCGTCCCCATCTGTTGAAATAAGATGTCATGCTGTTGCCTAGCGGAAGATGTTTTGCGTCGCAAGCTTTCACTTTTGTCGCACGAGAGGTTGCACAATGTGTTGAGCCCGAAATGAACTCCCGGTTGGGTCGCTGCAGTCAGTAGCCAGTAACTTACATTTTCCTTTCGGCAGGTGCGGTTCGACGAGACGACAATAACCGTGACAGCAGACCTCGGCGAATCGGCGGCGAGATTCCGCTCCCAGTGGCGGAAAAAGAGGCTCCAGCAGCTCGACAGCCCTTCGACCCGATTTGGCGAAAGCAAGAACATTAGCATTTGTCACGTTGATGAAAGCCCCGTTGACTCGCCGATTCTAGAACGAGCCGCCGACAAGGGGAAGTCAATCTTCGACGTTTGCAACTATTCTTCGTTCGGAAGGTACACATAAAATGAGCTCAGCTTCACCAGATTTGCTGAGATCTGCTGACAACAGAGATGGTGGGTTTGCTGCTGGCGATTCAAGGAGTACAGTCAAGGCCAAGAACAAGTTACGCAACAACACGTTTTTCACCAAGGAGACTATAGAAACAATACCGTGAGGAGCGGAATTGATAATGCGGTACTACCAGGGTTGTAACTTTACATGAACGAGGACATCTTCTGTCTCAAAAATCATGTCATGGCTTGCTGCGTGTATAACAAACGTGCCACGGCTATTACCACAAAATACAAGGAAACCGAAGAAAGAGGGACAAACCCTCCTGTTCCCCTCGTAATCACTGACATGTCACTACAAAAGCGGAAATTCTTTTATCAGTTGCACTTGGTTCAAGACCGTGCTGATACGACGCACTGTGAAAGCGCAGAGCATTTGTACGCTGCAAACACGTTTTGCGCAAATGAATGGTTGGAGTAATGGCCAACTCTTTCCATCACGTTTTTTGCCAACTGATATGACCTACTACGTGTGCTATTTCTTCAGACCACCGGTTCATCATGCCGGCATGTAGTTTTTCTCCTATAATATTTTCTTTTTTTGTCATTACGAATTGTCTCCACTTCGCTTTTTTGGCTATTTTTCCAATGTTTTACGAACATCTTCGCTTAGGCCATTGCGGCTTAATTCAAAACTCAGACTTACGCGTCTACTACTGCACTGATAAGCTCATTGCCGTCATTGTTTAAGCAATGCATTCATTATAGTGTATCAAAGAGCATTCCGAGTTTAAATAATGTGCTTATTAAAAATCTACATGATTTGATTGCTCTGCTAAGTAGAACATCTCGAAAAGACTTCACTGTTTAGAAAACAATTGAAAAAAAATAAAAAAGCATGCTGCCGTAGTCGTACGTATACATTTCTTTTGCGTTGCATTGTGCTTGCAGAAGACCAAGTACTGTTAAGTTAAGTAGTGGTATCTTTACTGGCAGCACGAAATGTTTTTCGACCAGCGAATACTGAACATGCGTTCCTTGAGGAAATCGAATGCATTTAAGTTTCTTCAAGTTTTTTCTTTTACTTAGTCTCTGAACGAAAAACTCTTGGAATGCGCATCACTGTTGTTGCTTCATCGAGCTCTGCATTCGGAAATTAGCGCGCCCTGTACTGTGCAATTTACGCTGTCTCGCCTCACTGACTACACTTGCATGAACGTGTTAATTTTCCTTTGTTGTTTCCCGCTTGTGGTTTTTGTTAATAAACACATTATTCTCAAAAATTCTTTGAACTTACGGTGAAAAATGCACATGTCAATAGCGCGTCGAACGCCAGCTCCACTTGCCATTGGCATGGCAATAAACGAAGACGTTTCGGGAAAATATGCTGCGTTGGGGATAAGCAAGCAGGAGGAAGCTCCCATATCATTTCCAAAATGACGACGAAGCTGTAGTAGCGTTTGAAAAACCACCACGGTGCGAGTCAGCCGCCAAATTCTACTGTGTCTGATTCTTTCGCTCTTGAAACAGGCAAAAGACTTTTAATATTGTCCTGGCCTCTGGATGATTTGGCACATGCGTAAATTGTAGTAATGACTTGGTGAAGCACGAAATTTATACGTTTATGGCGAAATTGCTCTAAACTTCCACCGAAAAACTTCTAAATAGACGAAGGCCTAATCAGCTTACACACTTTTTAGGTACACACAAAAAATGGCGCGAGTCATGAATCTCAAAGTCGAGTCTCAGCGCTGTGACAGTCAGATACCAAGTAGAGTTCGAGTCATTGCAATAAACTTCGAGTCGAGTCAGTACTTGCTGCTGCTGCATGCCTGTGGAAATTTAAAACGGACGTTGCATCGAGTTTAAAAATGTTGTACTTCGAAGCCCGCTCGAAACGGCATGCAACAACAAAAAACGGGCGTTGTTAAACAAGTGAAACTTACAGTTTAAAATTAAGCAACTTATGCACGATTGCATGTCTTCAAGATGAAGACTGGATAGAACCCACGAAACACCAAAGCTTGCTGCAATCAGATATGTGCAAACGGGCAACCAGGGCCTACGGAAATAAGTAAAAATTAAACACAACGTTTTCATACGCGAGTCACGAAATCCGGGATGTTGTTTCCGGCGAGCACATGAGCATTGCAGGTTTGCACGACACGAACTGTGCGAGCAACAACGAAAACGTTTGTGACATGAACATATTGCGTTTGACAAATGGTTTGTGACGAATATCTTTGCTTGCAAATCGAATGTATTACACCTTTGCAGAACAAAAACATTTGCTACGTACATTTCGCTGTGTTGCAAAAACGTTCGCTTTGAATATTTTGTTGAGTTATGTATGTTTGTGACTGTTCGAAAAAAAGGAAGGCACGAAGTATTCCGCAAACAATCGCCAAGAACAAAACGAAATGTAACGAAGTTGTAGGGTGTGCTTTTTCAATTGATAGTTGATATGTCGTAAACAAGTTGAAGTTAGTAACGTGTAATTTTAGTGTATCACAGAAACGTTTTTGTTATATGCATGGCAACAGATACAACTTAGCATTGCCCTATGTGCGGAGCTTTTCTTTATCAAGACATTTGCATGGATTAGAATCGCCTACGTGATAGAGATAAGCTTTAATTTTTTGTAAAATCTGTTAATCTTTTGAAGCACACTTGTAAAAACAAACGTGTTGTTATATTCGTGTTATTTTAGTGACCGGTATCTCGTGTTTAAAAAAAAACACAATAAGAGCACATTTTGCACCAAACGCAAAAGGCATTTTTTACACAAAATTAAGGGGAATGCTTTTAACCCTAGGCATTTCAAAAATACAGATGTTACAAAATCCCATGATTTTCACCGGTTGCATGTTAAATGCATGTGGAGGTAACCTCGATGCCAAAACATATCGCAAAATATCCTTAAACGTCTTCAAGGAAAAGAAACAGCTGTGGTCACGTGAAGTGTCCCGGGAGAATGACATTAGCGACACAAAAATGCTAGCTTGATAGACGTGGCGAAAGAATAAGTAAAAATGACAAACTTTTAAATAAGCAAAGAAAAACACGCACGGGAGGAGTTCATTTCGAAGGTTCTAAAATTCTCTTTCGGAAGATTCTCCAAAAATTGCCAACTACTGTACCAGTATACTGAAGTTGAAAACCACCCTGGTTCGTCTTGCTGGCAACACTTTGCGAATTTGGAACGCCTTACGTCTCGTGCGAGCCGTCATAAATGTAACATCTTCGGTAAGTTTTAACTACTAAACGCAAACGAAACTTAATTCGAATCACAAATTAAATCGTAAAGAGTTTGAAATATCTTAAATACGGCGTGATCGAATCGTGTTTGTATTGTAATTATTTTGTTTGGCTGTTTGCGAATATATGTGATATAACTTCAAGGTGTGCCTGTTGTGAAATTTATTCGTAGAAGCGTTTTCAACACAACGTACCATCGGCTTCTAATAGTTTGCCTTTCTGAATTTTGCAGCTCAAGTCTTGCGTGTACTTTAACCGAAATTTCCGTGACCTCGCCTGTGTATTCGTGGTGCATAGAAACAGGAAAATTATATATCTTGATGTGCAAATCTAATCGTTGATTCTTCTGCCCCGTTGCTAAAACTTTTAAATATCGAGGAAGTGAAAGCTCAGGGCAACAGCCACCCCAAAGACCTAGACTTCGGTTTCTTGGTTTATTCAGAATTCGTATAACATTACAGCACAAACGCTTTCCTTCTACATTCATACGCAAACAGTAACAAAACTACCTTGCCATTTTGTACGTTTCTTGTTTATTAATGCCAGCTCTTCACTTTCCTCCAGTATTTATGCAAAGGAGGGGTCATTATCTTAAAGCTGAGTAGGAAAATTGACCAAAGTTGGAGTATATAATAATAACAACTATGTAGCAAGCATAACTGTAAATTCCATTTAGAAAGCATTCTATAAGTCGCCATGATTTATCACTTTTGCTCACCACGGTCATGCCAAATTTTTCGAAAATAATTACCAACGTCGAGTTTTATCCAATCAAACAAAGCTCAATCCGTTCCAGTTCATTCAGAAACACATCTCGAATCTGATTATAGCGACAAATCATTCTCATAATACATCACCTCTTTTGTACGCACTGCGTTTAGTAAAATAAGCCTACAGTACTCCGGAAACTGGTGGGAGTAGGTTTTCTTTTGCCGTAGGTTTGCACATAAAAGTAATTAATTACATTTTTTCAGTCCCCAAAATCAATTTAACAAGATGTAAATATTTTTGGCCAGTTTTCTCAACATAAATAGAAGGTGTTAAATAATACCTATCGCTGGGTCTGTTAACAATTAATTTTGTAGAAAGCTTGTGGTTATCAGTCGGATAAACAGAAAATATATCTTTCAACTTAAAAGCTTTGTAAGTGACGTTGTTTTAAGGCCCGGTCAAATGAATTGTTCACAGTATATTTTTGAATTACATTTAGGAATAGGCTTTATCCGATAATATCGCGTTTACTCTTGCGTTTAAGTGTTGTGTAATAAAATATCAAACATTGTAATGAATTTAATCAAGGACAATTCCACACGTCTGTTTGACCATCTTTGTACTAAGCATCTGCATACAGCAACAAAATCTTTTTATTTGTGTACGGCCGCCATTACTTATATTTTCAATTGCATATCCACGGCCGCAGCAGGTTGTGCACCGCTGCCCCATAAAGAGACGTTGCTATTCTCAGCACGTGCCGAATTGCAGCAAAAGCTTGTTTGCTACGCTTGATCAAACTTTGTTCATGCGCGACCTAGTGGAAGAAAAACTGTCAGAGTTTGCTACTTCAACATCAGAACCAAAGGAAGGACACGATGTTACTTGTCGATAAGAGTTTCTAAGATGCTTGTTTACAGGGCCACAACCAGCGAATATTTTCGGGGGAGGCAGAAGTCACTTTTGGCAATGATTATGATGTTATCGATGTACAGTGAACCGTGATATGCGACCTTTTTGAAATGATCAGCAGTGCTGCCAGAGTTTTTTTGCAAAAATCACTAGATTCACAAAAAATTCACTAGATTTGAAAAAATCACTAGATTTAAAATTTCTGCGTTGATGTTGACAGTTCCGCTTGAAATCACTTTTTCATGCTTTTCATCGCCTGAAAACCTTAACACCATTTGCAAGTTTCTTGAAACTGATCATGTTGAACTGTGGAAAAACTTATGCCGGAAAGCTTCAGGTTTCTTTCAAGAGCTAAAAGCGACAACACTAACGAAGTGATTTACAGTAGGTTAGATCAATTAGCCTAATATTTAATCAGTAGATTTCTACTGCAGTGATTCAGCAAACAAATGGAGATAACGTCGAAGCCAACTGGCACAGAAGTGAAAACAATAAGAAATTGAGATTAGAAAATTTTGCATTAATAAAGAGCACAGAAGTAAAACAATAAGAAATTGAGATTAGAACAATTTGTTTGTTCTGTAGGTGAAAATCTTAACACAACGATTCATGTAATCAATTGTTTTTCTGAAAAAAAACGGGCTAATAAGCTAGAAAAACACATGCGGTCTTCGAACACATACCTTGCAAAAAATCATTAGATTACAGTTGAAAAATCACTAGAACACTAGGTCAGCTCAAAATTCACTACAGTATCTCTAGTCAAAAATCACTAGGTGACACCAGGGATGATCAGCTTACCTATTAAAAGAGAGGAAATGATGATAAATTCAGAAAAACGTAAGCTCCTTCACGATTATTACCAATTCCACATATTGTTTCACCAAAAGCTTACTGTTAATATTTTAGGTTTTAGCAATAGTCTTTTTTAGGGGAAAAATACATTTTTATGGGGGAAAGATTTTTATTTTTATCATATGTTTAAAACAAATTTTTCTGAGGACAACAACATTTGGGGGGCACAAAAAAGATTTGGGAATAACTGCCTCCGAATGCCCCACCGTGTCTGCGGGCCTGGGCAGAACTGTCGCCAGAAAGTCTTCCCTTGGGGGCCTCATGTTTATGCAAGGGGGCTAGACATTCTGAAAATGTATTTCTAATTCACAACATGAACGGCATTTGCAGGTTGTGCAAAATAATTATACATATTTTCCCGCAAATAAGCATAATAAGCTCGTAGTTTTCAACTGAAAATTTTTGAACGAGCTTAACAAAAGGAATTGGGTCGTAAATCATTGTCATTTAATTGACGGCGATTATTTAGAGATGTCGTGATGAAATGCCAATGTAAAAAAATTTGCAGGAAAGCAGAATCAATCCCATCGTTCAGTTATCAAAACATTATTACTGAAGAAGCAAACATGAGGCCGGTCAAAGCATGTGTGCCGCTATGAACGTTTTCTTTCATTAGCGCAAATTGATAAACCTTACCATGAGCTTAAGTGAACTATGTTTATGATAAGAATTCCTTTCTCAGCACAGAATCAGACAATAAGATCTTACAGAGTATATATGTCGCCTACAAAGTAGGCATCATCAGCTCTTATTCAAATAGAATCTGAGTGATCTAAGTGAAACATGCTTATGAATCGTGTGCATTGGGCTTTTTACTGGCCAAAATGCGCATGCATAAACCATGCTAATGTCTGGACTGTTAATCTCCTGGTGCATGGCACATGTTTGTATTAATAATATTTTGTATCTCAAATCGGCTATAAATGTTAACAAATATAGACTAAGGCCTACGTGGACGCAACGGTTAACATCCATAATCCACTAACTGCACTACTTTGTTTTGGTACACCCCCCAAAAGAGACTCATCTAACTACACAATTAACTCCATCTGGCTGTCTGAACAGCAGGCTGCCCAAATGTGTAACTGTAGTCATAAGTACCAAAGGTATCTTGCTGCTATGCAGTACAAAATAAGAGAAAATTACCTGGGCTAGACACAGCTACATTCTTTTGCAGCAATCACTACACAAAATACGTTGATCAAGAGGAAGGCTAACTTCTGGAAGTATACAACTAGGCATATAGGCAGGGCCGGATAAATGAACGCGAGGCCCATCAGGGCGACCCGGCAAAGCCGTGACCGCGAGGTCCCCGACACGCTTAGCGCAAGTGCGCAGTTCGTTCCTTTGCCTGCAGAGGCAGGTTGCGAAACTTGCTAGCGGATTGTTGCACTCTTGGTCTCTACTGCGTAACAATAACACGGCAATAAATCTTCAAATGTTCACTTCAAGTTACGGTTGTAAGCGTTTTGTCACATGTGACCAGGGCTCGCACTGAGTTTTTTCCACCCGGATCTGTTTCTTTAGTCGACCTGTGTGCAGGGTCCCGACATGGGGAACTGCCGCCCCCCCACCACCACTACCACCATCTTCCATCAGCTATTCCTTCTTTTCACCAAAAGTGTCGCCCCGGGGCATTACTCCCCCTTCCCCTTTTCGGGGCCCTGCCTGTGTGTCTAAGCAATTATGAAAAATCACGTGAAATCTGTGTTTTTTGAAGTGATAAACTCATCAGTAACTTCAATGTGTTCAATAATATAAAGATAACTTTACACTACAGTGTTTACATGCGCGCATCAGGTGAGAAAGTACGCGTGTCGGATGAAGCAGAACGTGTTCAATCGGTTTCATATTCTCATATAAGATCATTGTCAGCGCCATATACAGTGGCGTGTTTAAGGGAAAGCAAGCGAAGCACTTGCCTCCCTTTGCAACTGTAATGTGTAAAGTACCATATTCTCAAAAGGGCCCAACAGCAACTGTAATGTATAAGTGGTTTGCTTTGCTTTCAAAGGGGTCCCCAACAGCAGTTGTAATATGTAAATACCTGGCTTTCGAAGGGGCCCGAAGTAACTGTGATGCATAAGCACTTTTTATTCAAAGGGCCCCTAACTTCACTGATTTCTAGTGCTTCACATTTCAATTTGGAGGATCGAAGCTTTCTCTGGGGGTTAAGTGGTGACGGGGCTGAATTTTGGGCCCCCTGCGACAGCGTTCTCCCCCAATTGGTGGGTATGGAATGCGGCTCATACGGCTCTGTGTGGCATTCAAGGCTACATTAAGATGCCGGCAGTGAAACTGAGAAAGTCGTTCAATTATTGCTCTGTTAAGACATAATGGAGAGTTTAGTGCGCAGTTAAATCGATGATTCAGTTGAGCTACAAAAGTTTGTTATTTTTTATCTGCTTGCGACAAGTATCCTGAATATAAAAATCCTTACGAATTCTTAAAGCAGTTGCATGATGCATACGGAGATTTGTTTGATTATGCGTGTTTGAAATCTGAGCTAGAAGTTCTTTATTTATCTGAAGAATTTTCAACGAAAAGTGTACATGACACGTACAAATACATTTGCGGAAATTCTTTAGATTCAGCTATTAAAGAAATATATGAACTGCGTCAGATAATACTCACTATTCCCAACAGCACAGTATCGGCTGAAAGGAATTTCCCAGTATTAAAATGAGTTAATACTTTTCTCATTCCACCCACCTCAAACCAAGATAGACTGAGTTCACAGAGCTTGCATGTCTATCGAGAAGACATTGTAATACAGCTAAAACAAAAGCAAGCATTTTACAATCATGTTATTCAAAAAATTTTTTGCTTAAAGGAGAATAGAATTTCTTTAAAATATAATTTATAGCATTGAATTTGCTGTCACAGTGTTAAATGTATTTCACCTCGTTGTTTCAACGTGGGGTGATGAGTATTAATTTTTGTGAATTAAGTACATTCTCGCAACGTTCCATTTGTTTAACTTCGTTTTCGCTGCTTCGATAACTCCACTGTTATGAAGTGCATACAATCTAAACAGCGATAGTCCTTGCAGGACGTCATGCACAGTGGTGTGTTTAAGGGGAGGCGAACGAGGCACTTGCCTCGGGCCCCCCCTTTTTGGGGGCCCCCCTTGAGGTGTTACGCGCGTAAATTTTCCTTAGTTTTGATGAAAAACGTATTATTCACACATATAATGTACTACAAAGCAGATCATAAGTAAGTACTCTGCTTTCAAAGGGGCCCCCTACAGAAATTGTACTGTGCAGGTACTTCGCTTTGAAAGGGGCCCCCAACAGCAACTGCAATTTGAAGGTACTCTGCTTTCAAAGGGGCCCCCAACAGCCACTGAAATGTGAAAGTACTCAGCATTTAAACTTCATTGAAGGGGCCCCTAAAAGAAACTGTACGTGTATGTACTCTGCTTTGAAAGGCCCCCCCAACAGCCATTATAATATGTAAGCACCTTGCTTTCAAAGGGGCCCCAACAGCAATTATAATGTAAAATTTTATGCTTTTAAAGAGGCCCCAACAGCAATTGTAATGTGTAAGTACCTTACTTTCGAAGGAACCCCTAACAGCAATTGTAATGTTTAAGTACCTTGCTTTCAAAGAGGCCACCAACAGCAATTGTAATGTATAAGGACCTTGCTTTCAAAGGGGCTCCCAGCAGCAACTGTAATGTGAAAGTACATTGCTTTCAGAGTGGCCAGCAACAGCAATTGTAATGTTCAAGTACTATGCTGTCAAAGGGGCCCCCAACAGCAACTGTAATGTGTTAGTAGGCTACTGTCCTTTCAAAGCGACCCACCACCATCTCCAATGAGCAAATAAAGAAAGCTTCAAAACAACTTCTATACCTAAAAAATTGCGGGTTAAAATTTCTTCCAAAAAGTTCTGAGAAGAC